>Ga0308160_10000512_pt1 | contig 72517 bp, 103 predicted proteins | sample PhyFR1_FD_201036 | JGI IMG/M metagenome (GOLD analysis project Ga0308160, IMG submission 201036) | Phyllosphere microbial communities from UC Gill Tract Community Farm, Albany, California, United States - DLSLF.R1 | ecosystem: Host-associated > Plants > Phyllosphere > Unclassified | place... | reverse complement strand
ATATAATGAAGAAGACAGTAAAATAGAAACAGAAACACAAATAGAAGATAAAAAATAATTTATAAAAAGATTAAAAGACTATCAGTTGCTGGTAGTCTTTTTTTATAAAAAATATAGCTGTACTTTATTTGATAAAAATATTACAATTGACTATTGGAGTTATAGTAATATCAGAGGTGTAAAATGTTTTTTTCTAAAAAAAGTAATGAAAAAATGTCTATTTTAAAGGAAATTGATACCTCTTTATATGAATATGTTCAGGAAGAAATTCAAAATACCATAAAAAACATTTATTATTTATCTACGATTATTGTCTTATTTTTATTAAATGTGTTTGTAGTTATTAGTGTCTTTAACAATTTTTATTACAAAATTATAACTATTGTTTTTTTTACCTTTTCTTTTTTATGTCTGTTATTTTTGTTGATAAGAGAAATTAGAAAAGAAATTGAAAAATTATTATCAGAAGGTTGTTTAAGCTATGAAAAATTCAAAGAAATGAATGTTATTTATAATATCAGAAATGAAAAACAGACTTTAAGTAAAAATGTAGAAACTAAAAAAATTGTAAAAAATATAAAAAGATTATAAGAGTATTTCCATTTAAAGTATTAAAACAGAATTATTGATTTATTAAATAAATAATGTTATTGTAAAAAAAGAATAAAAGAAATAGGTAATTAAAATATGAGTATAAACACCTTCAAATTTAGCTTTACAAGCTTTTTCTTTCGCAAGAAAGAAGGAAGGTGTTTTTGTATTTTTAAATGCAAAAGAGCTAAATAGAATCTCTTAATTTAAAAATAATAAAGCATCTTTCAGGTGCTTTTTTTATTGCTAAATTACAGGAGATTATTATGAAATATTTAAATACTTTAGAGATTGAAAGTTTATTAAATCAAGAAGATTTGACTCAAAAACAGGAACATGCAGTTTCACTTATTGTAGAAATAATAAAAAACCATCTGGAAGAATATTACAGGATGCCAGTGAAAATAGAAAGAGGAAATAAAATAGTTTCACTGGAGGAAAATTACTATATTCTAGGCTATGACAAAAATGAAGTAACGTTAAGTGAAAGATATACTAAATATGTTAGTGATACACATATATTAAGAACTCAGATGACATCAGCAATACCAACGTTGTTATCCAAGCATACTGAAAATAAGATTTACATGTGTCCGGGTATCGTATATAGACGTGATGTTAAAGATAAAACACATGTAGGTGAACCTCATCAAATGGATATCTGGATGGTATCAAAAGAAAGAAAAACAAGAGATGACTTATTAAATTTAGTTAATATAATAATTATTATAATAGAGAAATATACTAATAAAAAAATAGAATGGCGATATAATGAAACTGTTCATCATTATACCGAAGGTGGTATTGAAGTTGAAATAAAACATCAAGGTCAATGGCTGGAAATTCTGGAATGTGGTTTAATATCTCCAAAATTATTAAAAAAATATAATTTATCGGGAAATTCGGGATTAGCATTAGGTATGGGATTAGAAAGATTAGTTATGTTAATCAAAAGTATTGATGATATACGCATCTTAAAAGATGAAAGGCCAGAGATTCAGAAGCAAATGTCAGATTTAAAAAAATACAAAGTCATTTCAAGACAACCATCAACAAAAAGAGATCTTTCTATAGCTATCGATAAAAATATTAATGAGGAAGAGTTAACTGAATTAATATTAAGAGATATTGATGTAAAAACTCAGAATCAAATAGAATCAATAAAAATATTAAACGAAACATATTATGAAAATTTACCTGATATAGCAAAAAACAGATTAGGTATTAATGAGAATCAAAAAAACATTCTTCTTAGAATAACATTAAGGGATTTAACTCAAAGTATAGAAAATGAAGTTGCAAATAATATATATGAGAAAATATATAAAAACATTCATAAAGGAACGTGCTGGAGCTATTTATAATAACAATAGTAAAAAAGGAAATAAAAGCCAATCAAACCAAGATTGGCTTTTGTTAATTCAAAGTAAGTTTTCAACTTTCAACTGAGGAAACACTTTTTGTCTTTGTTGAATATTATAAATAAGACGATCAACACCTGTAGCAATTTCTAAAACATAACATTCAGTAGGTTTGTTTTTAATTAAAGGTTGTACGGGGAAATCATTTCTTAATGATACAGAACAAATCTCCATCCATTTATCTGCATTATAAACTTCAATATCTATTGTTTTTAATGAATATTCAGGAAGTCTGTCAGAAAGCAGAATACGAACAGGTAATGCTAAAAGAGTCATAAACATTTCAGCTAAATCATTAATAATATTTTCCTGATAATTATTCTTCGTTTCTTTAGTGTATAAGCACTGGAACTCTTGTTGGTAGAACTCTTTAAATCGGCAATGTTTAGTTGCCTGATCTTGCTCTCGTCTGAAACTTTTGGATACCTGCCAAAAACAAACAGGTGGTAGAGCATTATTGTGTTTAAAATATTCTATCATAAAAGCATAGGTTGCGGGAGTTGTTTCCGGTTTTAAAACCACTTCTGAATGATTAAGGCTCTCCTGTGCCCATAAATCTTCATTAGTATAATTTTTATTAACCAAATCACGAGGAATAAGACAAGGTGCTTCAATTCTATGAAAGTCCCATGCCCTATTCTGTTTTTTCAAAATATCTTTAATGTTTAAATGAAGAAAGTTAATAATATATTCTTTTAAAAGAATTTCTTGTTCAGTATAAAAAGGCAATGAGTTGAAATTATAAATAAATTGCATAATGTTTCTCCTAAATAATGAAATAAAAAAAGGCTACCGAAGTAGCCTCATTTTGATAAAAAATGACATGTCAAAGGCTACCCCATGAGAGAGTAAACCCCGAATCCTTTTTTAATAGATTTTATAGACATTTTCATTTTAGTATCCTCGTAAATATTTAAATGTTATTATTACAATAGCAGTAGATATATTTATTGTCAAAATATTTTTTGCTTTATTATTTTAATTAATTAAAAGTTATTAAAGTAGACGTTAATGTTTAATAATTATATAATAAATTAAAATAAAAATAAGGTGATATAAAATATGAAAGTAATTATAAGCAGAAAAGGATTTGATTCAAGTTTTGGTGGTGTAGCGTCACCAATATTGGAAGATAATAGTTTTATTAGTTTACCCATTCCTGGTGATTCTTCAATCCCTTATAATTCTATAAAAACTGACTTTGCTATATTTCCTGATTTGTTAGCTGATTTAACTAAAGGTAAAGTTAGTGGAAATGATTTTGTTCACTTTGATCCAGATTTAAATCCTGAGAATATGTTAAGAAAAGAAGGTTGGCTTCCATCACTAGGGCAAACAGGTAGTGCTCAGGGACACCTGGAGGCACAAAAAGTAAAGGAAGGAGATATCTTTTTATTTTTCGGATGGTTTCGTCAAACAATATTTGAGAACGGACATCATAAATATTTACCAGGTAGTCCAAATATTCATGCTTTATTTGGATATCTTCAGGTTGGTGAAGTATTAAGGCTTGGAAAAAATCCAGTGGAATCTGAAATAATAGAAAATTATCCCTGGCTTGAAGGTCATCCCCATCTATATGGCGAGAGAGATAAAAATAACTGTATTTACATAGCAAATAAAAATTTAATTATTGATGGAGTAGAAACAAGTTTTCCAGGTGGTATGCATTTTCCTAAATTTAGTCCAGAGCTATGTCTGACATTAAAAAATCAACCAAGCAGAACTTTATGGAAAACACCTGGGTGGTTAAAACCCCCATCTGAAGATAATCAGTTATCCTATCATACAGACAGTAGTAGATGGAGTACTGATATCTATGGAAATAATATTCTTCAAACAGTAGCTAAAGGTCAAGAGTTCGTAATAGATTTAAAAAATGAAAAAGAGTTTAATGAATGGTTATTAGATATTGTCCCTAAGCCACAATTAAAAAGAAAGTTAAAAATGTAATAATGTAATAAAAGCTTATTGATAAAATAATATAATGAAGTAAAATATTTATAGGACAAATAAAAAAGGTTAAAAAAATGAATAAATTAATAAAAGATTGTGTTGTAGATTATAACACTGTATATAAACCAGACGCTGAAAGAATCAGGGAGTTTGCAACTAATTTTAGAGATACGTTGTCAAGTGAACAGCTAGTTGGACTTTATAAAGAAGCACTTTTTACAAATGCAACAAGTGCCTTGCCTTTAGTTATGCATTCTATTGCTTTTGCTCATACACTTAAACCTGAAAATAAAGGCACAACAATAACTGACTTTCAATATAAAGTTCGTGAAAGTATATTAAATGATCCAAAAGTTCCACCAACTGAATCTGCAAGAATAACCTGTAATATCTATTTAAATACAGATAATATAGATCCTGTAATGAAAGAAATATTCATGAAGAGTTTTATAGAAGCTCAGAAAGGAACTGCTTTTATTGGCTTTAAAGAGCAAGCCAGAAAAGAGGGTGATTTGAAATTTTTTGAAGATATGAAAGGGTATGCTTTTGTAGTAGCACACCAAAATAAAGAAAGAATGAAAAACGAAATGGTTTCGAAGTTATCTTCATCCGAGCCAGCAACAACACAACCTGCTGTATCAAAAAAACCAGGTATGGGGTATTAAAATATAAAAATTAATATGTTTTAAATTTATAAAAGAATGAGGTTTTAACCTCATTCTTTTTTTGTATTAATACATTTTTAATGTTACTCTATAAAAAAAGAATTCAAGAAGGATTAAAAAATGAATACAATGTTAATACCAATATTTACATCGCTATTATTTGTATTTATAATTTTTATTGCACTAATGTGTGAGAGAGGATCTGGTAAGTTAAAAATTAAATACAGATACATAATATCAATATGCCTGTTTGTAGGAATAATTATTTTTTCATTTATGTATAACATGGAAAATCATTTGCAAAATAAAAAAGCAGAAGAAAGTAAAGTTGTTGTAGAAATAGCGAAAAATTTCAAAAAAAATAATAAAGAAGTATTAACAGTTAAAGAGCAGGAAAGCTTAATAAGCGATGCTTTTAAAAATAGTTCTTATTTAAGAAGTATAGTAAGAGTATCTTTTTTAGAAAAGAGTGCAGTATTTATCATAAAAAGCATTGATAATAATGATTATTTCTGTAAAAAAACAATTAGTGAATTATCAGAACTGGATGATAATAAATATAAGATTTCGATAAATGAAAAAGGCATAAAAGATGTCATAAACAATAAACATGAGATGAAAGGTATTTGTAATAGAGATAAGTTAACTGTAATTCAGGTCTATTGATAAATGAATGAAAATAGAAATCAAGAGTAAAAACATTATAGTAAAATGTAGATGCTAATAAAAAGCCCCATGAAAGGGGCTTTTTTAACTCCTGTTAGTTATCAGTATTAAGAGTAGCTCTAATGGCTTCTTCTTCTTTTTTATTTTCAATGAACAAATCCCATGCGATTTTATCGTTCTTTGTTAAAATGTTTTCTTTTGATAAATAATCATAAAGTTCTAAAAAGGATTCAGATTTTGCTGTTGAATCAGAATGAAAATCCCAATCAGGAAGCCTTACATTAAGTGTAGAGTACTTATTATCAATATATCTAAATCCATCGTCATCAATAAATAAACTAATAATAGCTTGTAAAACGTCCATATCAGCTAATTCCAGTCTTTCACCATTTAAATCATAAAGAGCATTGATATTTTTTAGTTCCTTAAATCTCCATATATCCGATAATATATAATAAGGGACATTATGACTCCAACGAATTAGATCCTTTTCCGAAAATGTATTTTTGTTTTTACTTTTTATAATATTTTGAATAAGTGGATTATTCATAAAAGTATATGTTAAAAAATGAAGATTATCAGAGTAATCACTAAGAGAAAAAGCAACTTTTTTCTTATAATCATAAAAATTCATTCCATACCAGACTGGTGCAAAAAAATTATTACCATATACATAATTACGTTCAGTCTTAGAAAACTCAGTGCTGAATTTTTTTATAACTTGTTCCTGTGATAAATGAATATATTTTCTTTTAGGTGAAATGCGGGAGCTGGGGCAGCTTTTTTTCATTTCTTTTTTAAATTCTTCTTCTCTTAGTAATAAATTAAAATTATTACAAGTATAATGTCTAAAGCTCGTTGTTACGTCATCTTTAAATCTTGCAGCAGTTGTAATGAGTCCACCCATTCTTAATCTTCCTTATTTATTGTAGTTATAAATTAAATTTGAGTTATTTTTATTCAAAATATATAATTTTAAATATAATACTATAAACAAAGGTTAACAAGATGCTTTCATATATTTTAAATTATTTATTTAAAGATAAAAAAGTAACAAGAAGTAAAGAGGATGAATTAATAGCCTTAAAAGAAACGGCAGGTTGTTATAGTTTTGATGGCGGTGTGGCTTTTGATAGAAAAGACAGTATGTATATATTAAAAAGAATAATGAGTATTAATTATGATAACATTGAACAAAATGAATTAGTTAATTTTATAGAATCCTTAAAATATACATCTAAAGATTTTTTTGATAGAGAAGATGATTTAGGTTTATTTTTTACAATAAAATTAAAAAAATACATATTAAAAAACCATAAAGATGCGTCATTAAAGGCATTGATGTATGCAATAAGTAAGGTTGAGATACCTAATTTTGATAAAGAAGTAAAAAAGAATCTAAAAAATAATTCCTCTAACAAGCTTAATATCATAGTTGTTTTAAAATTTATGTATGAAAAATATTTTAAATATATACAGATAAATAGTGAGAAAGAGATAATAAATAATTCTTTAAAATCCCCAAAAGCATTAGTGAATATGACGAAAAAAAGGTTATAATATAAATAGTATAATTTAAAAAGGTTTTGTTAAATGTTTAAAGAAATATTAGAGTCTTTTTTAAAGAAAAGAAATGAAAGTTCACTAAGAAAATTAAGAGAAACTATATATTATTATAGTACTATAGCCGCTGATGAAAAAGAGGCTCGATTATTATTAAAAAAATTAATAAATATGGATTATCAAAATATAGAGAAAGATGATTTATTGAAATTTGTAGAAAATATAAAACTTGAAAGACTTCATTTTCGTTCTGATTATGTCAGTAATTATTTTAAAAATGGATTAAAGGATTATCTTTTAAAAAATCATAATTCAGCATCAGTAAATGCATTAATGAATACGGTAAGTGAAATTGTTATCCCTGATTATAAACAGAGAGTAAAAGACACCATCACAAAAAATAATGAGTTTAATGTTTTTGAAATTGGTACCTTATTAAAGCATATATATGATCATGATTTTAATTTTAAAAGAATCAATGCAGAAAAAGAAATTATAAAGAATTCCATAAAAGAAGTAGGTTTATCAGAGTGTACGGACATAAAAGTAAATAGAAAAAGATTATAATTAAAGCCAGGTCTTACCTGGCTTATTTATTTTAAATTCTTTTTGTTTGTTTTATTGGATTTTCAATATAAATATTATTCTTGGAATTATAATTAGCAATTAAATGTTTTTCAAATAAAGAGCTAAGCTCTTTCATACCATAATAATCAAACCAGGACGTATATTTAGCAAACTCTTGCGGATCATTAAAAATTTGATCTTCTTTCGCTTTAGAATAATTGTTAAGTATTAAACTAAAAGAATCAAGAATGAATTTTTTAGTTTCTTTAGTTGGCTGACCTTTTAAATAATCTGATGAGTAATTTTTAGATAATTTAGGTTGTTGAACTATTTCATTAGATAATCCATTCTTGTGATCATAAATGCTTTTGAGTAAAACGTAAGTGTGTTTTTTTAGTATTTTAAAGAATGTAAGACCTGCCATATCATCTTCTTTATATACAGGAGATTCTTTTCCAAAAAGTAAATTAATGGCGTTAGTTTTATCTTTGTAATGTCTCATTGTTAAACCAGAAGTATTATGTTCATTAATATAGTTTTCCCATAAAGGTCTTAAATGTATCAAAGAAAAATCTTTCTTTTCCTGAATGAAAAGTTCTACAGCATACTTTAAAAAATCATCATAATGATTATTAAATCTGGGATTTAAGGCTCCTTCAAGAAAAATAGAATCTTTAGTAATAATACCTTTATTTATTAAGATATTATGAGCATTTTTTATGGTTTCCAGATTAATCTTATCAAGATTAGGGTTTGTGAGAAAATTCATAAGATCTTTTTTGTCATTCAAATACTTTGTTAATTCTGCCATAATTTCAGGATTATGATAAAGATTATTAGCAAAAACTCCTGAAGAATATTCATGTTGCCAGTAGTAAAATAAATTAGAAAAACTAAGTTTAACAGTAATGTAATCTTTTTTATTTACAGTTAAACTGGTAATAGGATGCTCATTATCTAACTTAAACCTACTTATAGAAAAAGGCTGTTCGGAATAAAGAACTAATGAGCGATCAATAACTTCTTTATTGTTGTTGTAAATAGATTGTACTATTTCTGGTCTAGAGCCATGAGTTAAAGCTAAAGCAAAAATAGAGAGATCTGAAAAGTTAAAATTTCCTTTGCTGTTATAAACAGAATCTAAAAAATCTAAAATGCTGTCATGATTGTGTTTATAAGTAACGATATAACTTAATAGATTTTTCTTTTGTTTTTTATTTAAATTAAAATCAGGTGAATTTATTAACTTATCAAAAGTTGTTAAGTCATTTCCTTTAACCAGTTTAATTAAATTTAATGTTGTAAGATTCATTATAAGACATCCTGTTTATGTTTGAAAAAAAAGCAATAATAACCTATTATAATATAAAAGATTAAAGCATAACAGATAAAAAGGCGAATAAATGCAAAATAGAATAAATAAGATAATTGATGTATGTATACAAAATGATTTTACAGAAATTAAAATAAAAGAAAGAAGAACTTATTTTGTAGATATAATTTGTCAGAATATATTAAAACCGACTAAAATCAATGATTCTAAAATAGAACAAGTTATAGAAAAAATATTTGCCAAAAAAGTTGAGAATGAGATATCTGGGAAAAGAAATGCTGATGTATTACAACAATTAAAATATGTTGCAGAGTTAATGAATGATGCTGGAATTGACGAAAAATATTTAAATGCAGGTGAGGATAACAGGAAAAAAATAACTACTATGGTTATAAAGCACTGTCTGGGAAAAAGGCAAAATAGCGATCTTAAAATAAGAGATGTGTTTTATACTGGATTGAGAAATGTTGCTTTTTCTAATCAGGATGCAAGTCTCGCTTGGTTGACTTATAATAAAAGAGATAAATGCTTAACTAAACAAGAAATGATTGAATTATTTAATAAAGCTAAAAACCACAGCCTTGATAAAATGGAATGGTATAATATCATCGTTAATATTCCAAAGAATAAAAGTTTAATGGATAATAAATATTCAGTTATTGATTTTACAAATTGTTTAACCATATTGAATGTAGATGATGGGTATTCAATAGATATAATAAAAAGTACAATAGATAATATAAGGTTAAATAATCAAAATAACTGGAATGAAATAAGTGAAGAAATGATAAATGCATTATTTGATGGCAGGTTTCTGGATAAAAATCATGCAGTATTGACTAAAGAAATTCTGAAAAAAAGAACAGGTTCACCTGGTGAAATATTTATAAAATCCCATAAAATGAGTTTATATAATTTATTTAATAATATAATAAATGGCAGTTATTCTCGTAATTTTATAAAAGAAGAGTATAAAGAATTACTTTCTTTTTGTATAGAACAGGATAAAAAAGAATTAAACAAAAGTATTTCTATTATGGGAAATGAAATAAATACTCATAAATCTAAGAAGAGAATTTGAGTTGTTTATCCATCTTCTCCGTAAAACCCCGTCCTTCAGGTCGGGGAGGATGTCAAAATCGAGATTAAGATGAACAACTCAGGATAAACAACAGCACTTACCTATTTTTATTTATGGCTCCATGTTGTTTCAATAATAGTGCGCTTTTTAGTTTGAACCTCAACTTCATCACATCTGATCATCTCGTCATCTTTGTATTCATCAAATGGGTTATAATGTTGAGATTCAGTTAAACCTTTTTCATAACGAATATGATAGTGCTTATTATCTTGTTTATCAAGAAAAACCAAATCATGTTCTGATTTCCATCTACCGTTATCATACCATTCATTTACTACAATAATATATGATGAATAATCAAAATCATTAGTTTTATTGTTCCATTCACCTTTAATTTTTATTACATCACCACATGGAAAATGAGATGTTAATTCTTTAAGTACATTTGCGTTAAACATTTTTGTTGTCATTTTTATGATACCTTTATATTAATACAATGATTATTATTAATAAAGTCATCAAATTTTCTGGCTTCATTGTGCAATAAAAAAATTAAACCAGAACTTTTTTTGATCTTTTAACTTTATTTTTAAATAAAAAAGAGCGATCACAGGACAGCTAAAATTATAATATATAAAAAAATAACAATCAATGTTTATTTTTTGCCAGATTTTAGAGTTTTAATTGATTTCACGCCTATATGCCTCAAAGTACACTCATTATATACTAAAGTTCCAAGTGGTAAAATTGGTAATATAGTCTCTGTTTTTTTAGTGTATATCAAAAAATAACTATGATTAAAAAAAATTTTAATCTATAATAGCATTATTAAAAAGATTGGAGGATTCTATGACATTAGGCACATTTTTATATTCAATAATATTTTTTGTTATTTATATAACAATAGGTCGTCGTATTGCAGAAATGTATATACGAAGATACAGGCAGGATTTTTGGGAAGAACCTGAGAATAAAAGAAAATGTTTCTATGGGGCATGGTTTTATAAAGGTTCTTCCAGTTTAGGTTTTGAACTCAACCAAATGCATGTGTTATGGTTTTTGTTTTTTTATCCATTTTTTATGATGTGGGAATGGTTGTATAGAGGATTTTTAACTGTTTACAGATATTTTTTCTTTATTAAAAGTAATGGAAATCAAGATAAATTTTAAAGAGAAAAAGATTGAAAGTCTATCACTGAATCAGTATAATGAATCTGTCAAGATAACATAAAAGGCAAAAAAATGAAATTATTTAATGTGTATGGTGTTTCAGATTGGCCTGAATCAATGGGTGAAAGATTCCCTATTTTTTTGGAAAAACCTTTTGAAAATGAAGAAGAAGCAAAAGCCAGTGCTCAGGCTGCTTACTCGACTGATTTAGTTGTTGAAGTGGAAGAAGTAGTAAAATCTTAAAAAAGTTCTTGCTAAAAAATACCTGAATCAGTATGATAATATCATTCAAACAAAGAGGATTGAGTAATGACTACGAAAACTCCAGAAAACAAAATTTCTTTTTATGTTTCTAATTGCCATGTAACATCACGCATCACTGCAAACATTCCTCAGGAAATCTTTTTTAATGATCGTTATAATACTATCGGTCATCAAATCTATCTGATGGATACTCTGTGTGTATGGGGTGGTGCAGATAAAAATGATGAATGTCAGGATGGTTCCCGAACCTACTCGTGGGAATTCCGTCCACATGAAATGGAACAAGTAAAAGAAATTATTGCTCGCTGGAAAGGCACTCAATGGGTAGAAAATGAATTCTGGCGTGAAGAAGGTAAGCGAATTAAACAACTCTCATCTGTTTAAATGAGTTAATATAAATAGCTCCCTGTTAGCACAGAGAGCTATTTTAATTTTTTTAATATCAAAAAATAGAGAAAATAAAATGTCCAAAGAAGCCAAGGTAATTAAAGAGCAAGAATCGAATAAATTCGTAATTGATAATTCAGGTCTTATTTTGATTTGTGAGGTTTCTCATAAAGATGATGATAGCGAATGGGGTAAAACATCTTTTGTTAAAGTTGTAGGTGAATTTGACTCTGTAGATGAAGCAGAAGCCTTTGCAGATGAAAAAGATATTGCTCTGTGGGGTGAAATTAAGGACTGGAATTTGGATATTGTTTATTAATTATTAGGTTGTTTTTTGCAGTGTCTGATGTTACTATGTATGTATATAGAATGAACCAAACTAATTAAAGGAACTGTAATGACTTCTGAAATTAAAAAGGTTTATGAAGCCATTAAGAATGGGAAGAGAAAGGCAAACAGTATTTTTATTACTTATAAAGATATTGCTGAAAAAACAGGGCTTCAGATTACAATGGTAAGTAGCTGTATTCGTATTTTGGTAAAAGATAAATACATTGAAAAAGAAAATCATTTTAATCAAAAAGGTGCGGCTGTTTCAAATAGTTATAAAATTTTAAAATTAATGAACTAATATCAAAAGCTCCTGATGGGGCTTTTTTGTTGAAATAATGATTAAAAAGGTTGTACTTGTGCGTTCAGAAAGATAAAATGTTCTTAGATGTTAAACAATCAATCTTCTCTATGAAAATGTAAAGGAAATAAAAATGTTTAAAGCTATCTCTTCTGCTCCTGCTAATGAAGTAGTTCTGGCTTTCTGGAATTTTAAGAACCGTTTTAACGAATCCTTCCACATTGAAAAAGCCTTTCTGAAAAAAGACAGTACAGATAATGTTGTTGATTATCTTCTTGAAGATGGTGAAAAACTTAATGTCGGTGGTTTACCATCTTTTTGGATGCCTGTTCCTAAAATGGAAGATTTTAAGGAAATTAAAGATGATCTCTCCAATGTTCCATTGTATGAAAATGTTTTGATTCGTTTTGATGATGGTTGCATTGAAAATGCAGTTTTCGAAAAGAATGAAGAAACCAATGATGTCTATTATATTCTCTTTGATGGTGAGACATTGAATAAAAATCCCACCAGCTTCATGAAACTAGAATTACCAAAACTGTAAATAAATGAATAAAAAGAAAAGCCACTTCATGTGGCTTTTTTTATTTTTCTGTGGAAATAATACTATAGTTTTTAGCTATTAATCATGAATAAAATTATTTGAAAACAATCTTATATTCATAATCTTTTTGTCCTAAACAAAAATCTTTCATATAGTCCACATTAAGTTTATTTTCCTTAATTAAAGTTCCATCAACATATACTTCTGAGTGATTGATTTTTTGATTAATATATAAAGGAAGATTAATGCAATATAATAGAAATCCTTTAGATAATTAATTTATAGTGTATTATAAATCAGTGCTGTTTTTTAAATCAAATTTAAGTTATTTTTTAATTGATGTTAAAAATTGTTAATAATAAAATTTTAATGTAATTATAATTAAAAAGTTTATTTAACATATTGTTAAATCCTTGTTTTTTATTGATCTATTTCAAAAAAACTATGAATTTTATGTAGAAAAAGCCTTGAAAAAATTGAAATAGATCACATTTGATCTATTATAAGAAAAAATATACAGGAGGCTTTTATGATAGATAATAAAAATGCATGGCGAGGGTTTAAATCTGGTTCATGGGAAGAAAATATAGATGTAAGAGATTTTATTCAGAAAAACTACACCCCTTATGAAGGTGATGCTTCATTCCTGGAAACTGCAAGTGAAAATACTTTATCTTTATGGGATAAGGTAATGGAAGGAATAAAGCAAGAAAACTTAACTCATGCTCCAGTAGATTTTGATTTAGATGTGGTTTCAACAATAACATCTCATGATGCAGGATATATAGAAAAAGATAAAGAAAAAATAGTAGGATTGCAAACGGATAAACCATTAAAAAGAGCATTAATTCCTAATGGTGGGATTAAAATGATAAATAGTTCCTGCAAGGCTTATGGCAAGGAACTTTCACCTGAAATAAATAAAATATTTACTGAATACAGAAAAACGCACAATCAGGGTGTTTTCGATGTTTATACTCAGGATATTTTACGTTGCAGAAAGTCTGGTGTATTAACAGGTTTGCCAGATGCTTATGGTAGAGGTCGAATTATTGGTGATTATCGTAGAGTTGCTTTATATGGTATTGATTGCCTAATGCAGGATAAACTTGCTCAATTCAATTCTCTTCAGGCTGATTTAGAAAATGGTGTTAATTTAGAAGACACTATTCGTAAAAGAGAAGAGATAGCAGAGCAGCATAAAGCATTATCTCAGATGAAAGAGATGGCTTTAAAATATGGTTTTGATATATCTCAGCCAGCTAAAAATGCAAAAGAAGCTATTCAGTGGACTTATTTTGCTTATCTTGCTGCTGTAAAATCTCAAAATGGTGCTGCAATGTCTTTTGGTAGAACCTCTACATTTTTTGATATTTATATTGAAAGAGACTTGCAGGAAGGTGTGTTAACTGAGAAAGAAGCACAGGAATTGATAGATCATCTTGTAATGAAACTAAGAATGGTAAGATTCCTTAGAACACCTGAATACGACGAACTTTTTTCTGGTGATCCTATATGGGCAACAGAATCTGTAGGTGGTATGGGTGTTGATGGTAGAACATTGGTTTCAAAAAGTAGTTTTAGATTCTTAAACACGCTTTATACAATGGGTCCATCACCAGAACCCAATATAACTATATTATGGTCAGAAAGATTACCAGTAGGATTTAAGCATTTTTGCGCGAAGGTATCTATAGATACATCATCAATTCAGTATGAGAATGATGATTTGATGAGACCTGATTTTGATAATGATGACTATGCTATAGCTTGTTGTGTAAGTCCAATGATTGTAGGTAAACAAATGCAATTCTTTGGAGCAAGAGCGAACCTTGCCAAAACATTATTATACTCCATTAATGGTGGTGTGGATGAAAAATTAAAAATTCAGGTGGGTCCAAAAGGTGAGCCAATAAAAGATGAATATCTGGATTATGATACAGTTATGGAAAGAATGGATCATTTCATGGATTGGTTAGCTAAACAGTATGTAACCGCTTTAAATATAATTCATTATATGCATGATAAGTATAGCTATGAAGCCGCTTTAATGGCTTTACATGACAGAGATGTTGTAAGAACAATGGCTTGTGGTATCGCTGGTTTATCAGTCGCAGCAGACTCATTATCTGCAATAAAATATGCCAAAGTAAAACCAATCAGAGATGAAGATGGAATAGCTGTAGATTTTGAAATAGAAGGTGAGTATCCTCAGTTTGGTAATAATGACTCAAGAGTAGATGATATCGCTTGTTATTTAGTTGAACATTTTATGAAAAAAATATCTCAGTTGAAAACCTACAGGAATGCAATACCGACTCAATCTATATTAACCATAACATCCAATGTTGTGTATGGTAAAAAAACAGGTAATACTCCTGATGGAAGAAGATCAGGAATGCCGTTTGGTCCAGGTGCCAACCCTATGCATGGAAGAGATCAGAAAGGTGCAGTGGCTTCATTAACATCTGTAGGAAAACTTCCATTTATGTATGCTAAAGATGGCATTTCCTATACATTCTCTATAGTTCCTGGTGCTCTTGGTAAAGATGAGAAAACCAGAGAAAGAAACCTTTCAGGGTTGATGGACGGTTATTTCCATCATGAAGCCTCAATAGAGGGTGGTCAGCATCTTAACGTTAACGTAATGAACAGAGAAATGTTGCTGGATGCAATGGAAAATCCAGAAAAATATCCTCAGTTGACTATAAGAGTTTCAGGATATGCGGTGCGCTTTAACTCATTAACAAAAGAGCAACAGAGAGATGTTATAACAAGAACGTTTACCAGCTCGATGTAATATATAAAATATCAGAAAGGTTATTTCACAGGGATATGGAATAACCTTTTTTTATTAATTAAATATAGAATATAGATAGGATAAATGGTTGACATAATAATTGTTTATGATTTAATCCTTTTAAATAAAAATGTATATACAAAAAGGATTACTTAAATGAAAAAAATATTATTAACAATGTTTTTTATAAGTTCTTTTGCAAGTGCAGATGAAATTATTAAAAACACCGAAAGTAACAATATGTTTGATAATAATTATGATGTCGTTTTGAAAAATGAAACATATAAAAAATACATGGAAGATAATCAAGAGAAGTTAAAGGAATTAAAAAATAAAAGTATTAATGAAACCACTCAGAATATTTGTTATATAAATCCATATTACTGCGATTCAGGCATGAAAAGAAGTTTCGCTGTAGAACAATTGAATGGAAATCTTATTTATCCTGAAGCAGTGCAGGCATTACATTCAAGAAATGAGATTTATTTTGCTGTATTAAGTGATTACTCCAATAAAAAAAGTAAATTATATGAAGAATATAAAATTGGAGATAATGAAAAAGGTGATGAATTTTTAAAGAAAGAATATATACCAGCATTAAAAAATTTTATAGATTCTCATACTGACGGATTTATCATGTTAAAGGTATTATATTCTGATAATATAGATTTAGATAAACTGTCTAATGATGTAGAAACACCAAAAATGAAAAAAGTAAGTGCTAAAGCGGCTTCTATTTACTTTGAAAAAGGTGAAAATTCAAAGAATAAATTCATTCAGGAGCAAGTATTAAAAATAGCTGATGAAAATAAAAAAGAAGTTATAGAATTCATAGAAAAAAGGAAAACAAAATGAAAAAAATAATATTTTTGCTATCATTAATGTCTTGTCAGGCAATGGCTTATCCAAATTCTATTTCAGAAAAATATCCGTTAACTGAAAAAGTAGCAGAAGCATCTGCAAATGATGATGTATCTGTAAAAGATTCTTTCGAGTATAATAAAAACTTAGGTGATATTTATAAGAAACTATCAGAAAAACAGAAAGAAGATTTTTTAGGATATCTTACATTATACAGAGATTCTACTGATAAATTATTAAATATATCACTGGATAGACATTTACTGGTTTCTAATGATGTTGTGCAAAATAAAATAACAGTAAATAAAGTATATCTTGATTATATTTTTTACAGGGAATACCCTAAATTTGTTAAATCTTATTTTACTATACAATCTATAATAAAATATGAAAATCCAAAATTATTTGCTTTGAATGCAGAGAATGTAAAAAAAGTACTGGGACGTAAAAATAAAATAGATTCTTATGCTTCGCATTTAGAAGATTTAAAAAGTCAAATATTACTATTAGTAAAAAATGATAAAAAAATAGAAGATGTTAATGATTTTATAACCAAATCTTTACCTAAAGAGAAAGATATTTTTGAAAAATCATTAGATGAAGATAAGATTAACGTTCCATATAGTTATATAAAATACGGTATAAATAAATATAATGATGAAGATACATCATTGAGAAATAAAATGGATTATCTGGAATTCTTAAATGATATTAGCAGGGATTCCTATTAAAAGCTAAGCCTCTTGTATAGAGGCTTTTTTAATTTCAATTATTCAGTAAGTAAATTTCATCAAAAAATCTCTGAATCAGAAGAAAAAGCTTGTACTTCGTATTCTAAAAGTCTATACTGTCTGTATAGTGAAAATGAACCTTATCAAAATAAACAGGAATATATATGAACCAGACTCTGACTAATAGCAACGAATTTATTACCATTTCAAAATTAATGGGCAAAGAAATTGTTGGTAGTAGTGTTTGTCTTTCATCTTCTTTTGAGAAAGCAAAACATCAGATTATTTGCTTTGCGGAAGTGCTTAAAAACGTAAAGGTTGAACAAGAAGGTCTGGTAAAAGTCAGGGAAGAACATGGTAGTATTTATGGTTCAGTCGATGGGATGGATGTCATTAAATTTAGTCATCATCCGTTGGTTGGTTGGATGGTAGCAACATCAGTAGCTCTTCCTCGAAGTATTGCGCTGGCAAAATCTTATGTGCAGGCTATGGGGGATGCCTATGATATGGTTATCAATAAAGCTAAAAATAAAATCCATGAAACTCCCAAGTATCAAATTAATGTTCATGTATCTGAAAAGCCGGATTTTGATATTATGAATACAGTAATTAAAGGCAGTATTAACGATAAAGATGTATATGTAGCCAGATTAGTTGGTGATAAATGGAGTTTTAATATCGCTGGTGAAATGGTTGATGATTTTGAATGGATGTTAGCATTTGAAAACGTCATCAAAAATGTAAACCAGCAATGCAAAAGAATTAAATATTAAAATAAAGATAAACAAAAAGCGCCTTATGGCGTTTTTTTGTTGTACTTCAAAAAAGGTCGAGCTATAATGAATCATACTTTTTAAGAGATACAGGGTAAAAATATGAAATATGTTCTGACAGACAACGGGTGGGTTGAAGAAAGTAAAGGCGTGAAGGCAAAAATAACACCTAAGATCCCACGTTTTGCTAAAGAAAATTGTGAAAACTACAGCACTAAACGCATTTGTGTGTCTCCTACTATCAGGCAATGTATTCAGGGGATTGACGGCATTGAGCGCATGTCAAACAGTAGTCTTGAAATTGGCAGCTCATGGTATGTCTATAAAACGGATAAAAAAGGTGTTCCAGCCAAAAAAATTCTTGATTTTGATGTAACCAATGAGCACTGGATAAAAGAAGAAACTACCTTTTCATATGTAGGTAGAATTTTTCGCTTCTCTGAGTCTGACTTTGCTGTTTTCAAAAACAAAAAAATCATTTTAGAATTTGATGAAATTTAAAATAAACGCTTGTGCTGAAAAATAAAGCCTGGTATACTGAATCCGTAAAGTGGTTATCTCAAACAATTTAATCGAAGGGTAAATCTGATGAATCAGGTAAATATCGAACGTGTTCGTTTTGTAGGTAAATCTTTTTCGTTTGTTTCTGGCTATATCTGTGGTGCTTTTCCAGATAAATCAGAAGTGAAAAACGGATTTCCTTCGATTTTTTCCATTACAGAAGAACGTTATAAATGGAAAGATTTGTTCTATAAAATCGGCTTTAAATCTTATAATCCGGTAGTTCATAGTAATGATTATTATACGAGCGATCTCCGTTCAATTCTTAAAAGTATCAACAAAGAAAAGTCTGTAATTCATTATGGTTTTTATGAAATCAAAGATATTGCAGATAAATCCCTGACTTCTCTGGAAGGGAAGCCTTTGCTGATTAATATTGCCAGAAATGAAGATGATTCTTTTGTTGAGACAGTTATTAAAGTGGAATCTCACAAAAATCAGGTTCGAATTATTAATATGACAACTCCAAAAGAAAACATTGAGTTAATGAGCATTAAAGATTTTGAAATGTTTATTAATAATGAAGAAGTCAATGTGCGTGGATTATCATTGTTAACAGGTCTTGATGGAACTGCTGAAGGTTGGTTGATTCAGCAAGAAGATCTGGCTTTTGATAAACAAGAAGAAATGGTCTGACAAAAGAGAATAAAAAGCCGCCGATGAAGGCGGTTTTTTTATACTTAAAAATATAAGTTGAAATGAAAAGTCAGAAATCATATAATGACTGAATCTTAGAGAAAAAATTAACAGGAATATAAAATGAACAGTGTTTTTTTGCAAGCCCAACTTGATTATGAAAATGAAATTCAAAAAAATAAAGGTGCGCTGGAAGATTTAGATCGCCAGCGTAAGGTTATTATGGATGCTCGTAAAAAAGCTCGTGAAAACATGTTTAAAACCTTCATTGAGAACTTCACTGGTTCTGATGAAGAGGTTAAATTCATGCTGGATTATTCTAAATCAGGAGGTAGTGATGAAATTTATTACTTCCATAAAAAGTATTTTGCCCCAAAGGGTATCATTTCAGAAAACCTTCATGGTGAAACTAACCAAATTGCACTTAAACTGAAAATGGCTGATATGAATGAGCAACAAATTCATAAATTAGCTGATTATATTTTGGAACAAGGCCTGAGTGTAGTTAAACCAATAAACCAGGAAGTTAGTATTGACGGGAAAAAGATTTCAGAATATAAGCTTTTCCACATTTATCCTTATGGATTGTTCGAGCAAGATTATTTTACAGGCGATGTATTCCTGATTGAAAAAGATGGAATGTACGCTGTTAGTGATTCTTCACGCTACGGAAATAATGTAGTTGTAGTTAAATGGAATAATAATCTCCACCAGACTTTAGTAGAAGCTAAAGATATTCTTCAAAAAGAATTTGGATGTAAAGATGATGAAGAAGGTTAGAGATTAACGCCCCCTGCCAGAAGTAAAGAATCTTAAAGCAACGATGGTCAAAAAGCACCTTGTAAAAGGTGCTTTTTTTATATACATTCATATTCATTAATGAGAAATAAAATAGGTAAAAGTAATGTCCAAAAGTTTTCATGATAAAGAAAGAAGAGTAAGCAAAAAATACCATCAGGAAATGATTGATGCCGTTAATAATGGAAATCCTTCAATGGCTGAAAAATGTCAGGATTATCTGTCTAACAAAAAAATAAAACGTTATGGAAATCTAAGAAAACAAAAAGCTTTACAGAAAGTTAAAATAAGAAGAAAAGAACGAAAAAACAACAATAAAATAACAGGCTCCCATGATCAATAAAAAGAAAAAAGGCTCCGAAGAGCCTATAATCTGCGATCCCTCTCTGACTTTCCACTGCATCAGACATGAGCATTTCAATTAAAGTTCCAGGTTGCTGAGATTCCAATAACAAATCTAACAGTGAAACCTCTAGTTCGTCTAATCAAATAATAATTTTCCGCAGAAAAAATTATTATCATCATCAAAAAGATAGTAATCCAGTGAATTACTATACTCAGGGGACTTTAAATATATTATCTAATATTTATAAAAAAATCAATTATTAATTTATATTACATTTTATGTTTTTTTGTATTCACATTTTTATGCTGATGTGGATCAATATTCATAACTGAAAGCATACATACTTCATCATAGATTGATTTTGGTTGATAGGAAAAACCTAAATCTTCCAATAAATCAATAGTATCTTTAATAGTCATAGAATTAATATTTTTATTTTCAGTATAAGCATCAATTTCAAAATGATATTCATCAACTTTCTCGAAATATTCTGGAAGAATGGCTCTTAATATATCAGTTAAATACAAATCAGGTTCACTTTCTGTCTTATCATAAAAATTAATACAGAAAGAATGATGGTCATTTATCATTAATGTGTTAATGTCTTGAACTACAGAGTTAATATCATTATGATAAGTATCATCTGGGAAAAAGAAAGTAAATTGAGAAGCTAGTTTCTTTTTATCTTCTAATGAAAAGTCTTTAATTTGTTTTGTATATTTTTCTACTACTTCTTCATCTTCAAAATCACCATCATCTCTTTCTTTTTCCAAATCTTTTATAATTTTCTTTATAAATTTTTTTGCATTAAATTCTGTAGGTTTTTGAGTTTTTAAAGAAGGTGACGATACATTATCATGAAGGGTTAATTTTCCATTAGTTTGTTCTTTTACACAATAAACATTGCCATTTTCATCAGAAAAATCTCTTAAGTATAAAGCATCTTCATCTTTGTATTTTTTTAGTCTTTTTAATTTGATATTATCAGGTAAAGATAAAGTTTCTTTTAAAAAGGATTTACAATCTTCTGTAGTAATTTTACTCATTTTTTTGCCTCTGTTTTACAGTTACTGTATTTATTATATTAGAAGGTATATATAATTCAATACAATTTCCAAATATACATTTGTATACAATGAATAATAATAGCTTAAAGTAAAAAAACCTGCAATTTGCAGGTTTTTAATAAAAGTATTTTTTATCTATTGTTACCATAAAACCCCGTCCTTCAGAGCGGGGTAGCAAGTATTAAATGCTTTTTTCAAAAACAGATTTTAAAGGAAATCCGTTTCTTTGAGCAACATGGTTGACAATGAAAGTTTTAGTTTCAGCAATTTCAAAAGTAGTAGTAGCAACTTTAATCTTACCTTCAACAGGTGCTTGTTGAGCCAGAGCATACGCTTCTTCTTCTGTCTTATTAAAGTGAATCTTCAAGGTAGCAACAACAAAATCAATAGGGGTATAGTCATCGTTAAGATAAAAAATATCGTAAAAAGATGGTTTTTCCAGTTTTTCTGATTCTTTGCTTGAATTCATTTTTTCAGGAGTAGTAGACATTTAAATTACCCTTTTGATTGAAATTAACTTATTCTATCTAAATATACCTTTAAAATCAAGTTTTTTCTTCGAACATAATCTGAATCAGTGCCTTTTATCTTATTTAATAAAAAAAGTAAGATAATATAAAGATACAATTGACATCAAAAAATAAAAAAACACAAAAAATAGTTTATATTTGTATTTATTTTTATAGTTTTTCTTATCCAATACTCGTTCAATAATGATTGCAAATGGCGTTAAGAAAATCATAATCATAAAAATATAAGTAATTTTTTCGTAAGTTATCATATCAGAGCATCCTGTTAAATATAATTACCTATTGTATAATGAAAAGGATTTTTAGACAAATAAATTTTCAATTAATACAAAAATAAGTTATTTTTATTATATTAATTAGATTAATGAAGGTGATAAAATGGATACTAAAGAAAGTTTATTTAAAGAGATAATGGATAAATATGAAGAAGCAGTAACCACGGGAAAACATAATCAGGGTATAGAGGAATATCTTGCAATTACAGGAAATGTCTTTAATAAAAGATATTACAATAGTTATCCAGCTAATACAAAGAAAGAAGACAGGGAGGAGCTATTAGGATTCACATATGGTGGTGTCAGAGCTTATTTTAAAGACAGGAATCTTCAAATTTTAGTGGAAGATTTAAAGAAAAGAGAAATAGATAATTTAGGCTTACTGGATTTTGAGAATCATCTTTCAGAACTGGCAATTGATTATATGTATACTGAAAACCGAAAAGTTGCATCTGGCGGTTTGTCTGTAAATCCAATGAATGTTTTTGCCAGCAGTATGTATAAAGAGTTTATAAAAGAAAAAATGAATAAAGAGTTAATTGAAGGTCATCGATACACCCCAACTGATATAATGGAATTTTATTTTTATGAACATGATGGATATATAAAAGTAGTAAGCAAAATAATAACAGATATGTTTTGTCTTTTACTAAAAGAAAAAAATTACGATTCGAATAATTTAGATATAAGTATATTACCTTTTAATGATGGAGAAATTAAACTTTTAGCCAAAGTAAAAGGTGAAGATAAAGGTTTGGAAATAACATCTAAATTCAAAAATGGGTATTATCATTTCTGGAATGATAATGATGATCGTTATGTTGATACTTTTGAACTTGATTACGTGTGTCCTGATTATAGGGAGTTATTGCAATGAATGTTCAGGAAAATAAATATGTAAATGCAACAACGATATCAATAAAAAAAGAAATATATTTTAATCTGTTATCCAGAGGACTGGATTATAAAATAAGCAATTTATTTATAACAGAAAAGGTTCAGGAAAAATTAAAGCCTTATAATGTATTAGTAAAAGAATTGAAGAAAAAAAATTACGATAATACATATGAATTTGAAATAGGTATTGAATGTGTGATGCCAATCAATAGTAATGTAGATAAAATAGATCAAATTATTAATAAAACATTGAATTTAATAAGTAGATTTGTTAAAAATAAAAAAAATGAGCTAAACGCAATAAAAGTAAAAGATGATAAGGACGAACTTAAAAGAAGTAAACTTTTATTTGAAAAATATGAATTAGAAATTGCCATGAAAAGACAAAGAAAAAAGATGCCAGAATATATAGACAATGATATAGTAAAGAAAAGATTATAATATAGTTCTAAAACAGGAATTAATAATGAAAAAATCACAAGAGTTATTGAATAAATACTGGAAAGGTGGATTACCAATAAATCCTAAAAAAGTGGCAAAGCTTGAAAATATAAAAGTGCTTCCAAAAAAGGATTTATCAGGAAGGGATCTATCTGGTGAATTAATCAGGATGAATGATTCTGTAGTAATTTATTATAACCCCGGTGACAGTATTAAAAGACAAAGATTTACTATAGCGCATGAGTTAGGACATTATATATTAGGTCATGGTAGCAATTTTTGTGATTCAAAAAGTAATTTCACAATGAGTCATTATGATCGTCGTGAGGTTGATGCTAACCTATTCGCTCTAGAGTTACTTATACCTGAAATAGCAGTTAACGTTCTAATAAAGCAAAGAAAGATCACTAATGCCAATGAACTTTGTCGTATTTTCAATGTATCTTTAGAAGCAATGTCATTTAGGTTGAAAGATTTAGCGTTCATTTAGGTAGTATTAGAATTAATTATATGTGCAGTAGAGTAATGTCAAAATGAGTGCCTGATAACAGAAGATAAAGGTTGAAAAAGAGACTGTTTTTTGATAGACTGAACTTAACTTAAAGAAACAGATAAAGGTATAAATCATGAAAACTTCTCTTTACAGCCTTATGACTAAAAAAAGAATGTCTCTGCGTGAAATGGGTGAAGTTTTGGGTATGACTCATAAAAGAGTGAGTTATCTGGTTGGTAAACTTGAAAATCGTGGATACGTCAAAGTTTTCCGTCAGCAAAAAGAGCTTTATAATGGTAAAGTAACGAATGAAATCAATGTGTATGCTGGTTGCCTGTAGCAGCAATAACATACAAAAATTAAAAGGCTCTCTTGTCTCATGGTAAGAGGGCTTTTTTTATAAAAAATTGAATGAGGTTTTATGTTAAATAGGTTAAATACTTTTCTCTGCATATGTAATAAAGAAAATGTAAGTAAAAACATTATAAATAAAAAAAGAAATGAGTTCATCGCATTGATTTGTGATGATGTTGTGCTGCCATCACAAATGTTGACAGGAAAAATAAAAAATACACTCAATAAAAATTTCACTAAAGAAACCCATTATTCCGAAGATAACGATAAAAGTGATATTCTGGAAAATTTACAATATAGTATAAATATATTCCACGAAATGAATATTACTAATGATTTTTTAAATGAAAGAAAAGAAATTATTAGTAAGAATATATTATCTCATGCATTAGGTAAAAATGTAGTAAATAAAGAACTCGTTAAAGAACGTATATTAAAAGGATTATGCGATATAGCATTTTCAGAAAATAATCCATTATTATTAAAAAAAATTTTAGAGAATCAAAATAATAATAATTGTGTTTTTAAAATGGGAGATTTGTTTAAAAAATTAAATTCAATAAAAAAAATCAATTGTATAAAAATAAATGAATGGATGGATATTTTAAAATATCTTCCGCAAAGAAAAGATTTATTTAAGGATATAGAGCATTTAGCTAATTTTATTAATATGTTTAGGATATTAATTATAAATGAAGTTGTAAATGATCTTAATCCCAAACCTATTGGTGAACCTATTTTTACAAGTTTATATAAAGATACCTTAAAAATAATTCAAAAAGAAAACTATGATTTATTTGAACTAAATAAACTTGTTTTGAATAAAGTTTTTGCAGGAACCAGCTTTTTAAATGAATCTCAGGTTATAATGGCAAAAGAATTATTATTAATCACTCCTGATGATTTATCAGCGAAAGATATTCATATAAATTTTTATGGTAAAAATTTAATGGATACATTAAGATATTTTTGTGATACTCCAAATATGTTCATTGATAGAGTAAAAAATGAATATGAAAAATTATTTGCACTTTGTATTGAGAGAGAAAAAAATAAAATTTTAAATAATTTAAGTAATAATAAAGATTCTCATATATATTATAAATCAAAAAGATTATAATATTATATCTAAAGGTTGACATCCTCCCCGCCCTGAATGGCGGGGATTCCCCCTTCAACACTGACTGCAATTTTTCCAGCAGGTAACCGGAAAGTTACCACATATCAGCTCTGGAGGCTAACCCCAACTGCCCATTGGTTTTGATTTTTGATATTGATCGCCGCATTGATATCTCTGTCGTGTGTTGTCTGACAGTCAGGGCAGGACCATTCTCTTATATTTAACGGCAACTCTTTCATAATATAGCCACAGTAAGAACAGGTTTTACTGCTGGGATAAAATTTATCCATTTTAACTAAAGTTCTTCCATACCATTCGGATTTATATGTGAGTTGCCTGATAAACTCTCCCCATCCTGCATCTGCTATGGCTCTGGCAAGACGACGATTGCGTATCATGTTTTTAACCTGCAAACTCTCGACACATATTACCTGGTTTTCGTTAATAATTTTTCGGGTTATTTTATGCAGATTATCTTTTCTTATATTACTTATTTTTTCATGCAGTTTAGCTATCCTTATTTTCAGCTTGTTTCTTTTGCCGTTGCATTGTTTTACGGATAGCTTTAGTCTTTTTCTTCTTATATCCAGCTTAGCCAGTTTCCTTTGCAGAAACTTCATTTTATCTTCGTATTTTAAATACTGTTTCTGATTAGGTATTTTAATCCCGTTATTAAAGACAAGAAAATCTTTCAGTCCGAGGTCTATGCCACATACCTTATCGTTTACGGGCAGTTTATGCTGCTGACGCTCATACACCACCGATATTTCGTATTTCCCTGAGGCGGTTCTGGATATCGTCGCAGAAGAGAAGTTAACAGGGAATTCCTGAGACAAACGGATGTTTAATGGTTCCTTACATTTGGCTATGTAAACCTGACCGGATTTAATCATCAGGGAATTCTTCATCAGACTGATACTCTGACGATGATGTTTTTTTTGAATACGGGAAATTCAGCTCGTTTTTTAAAGAAAGCGTCTAATGCCTTACCCAGATGAATCACCTTCTGTTGCAGGCAAACCGACGACACCTGATTTAAATAATCATATTCATGATTTTTCTTGAGGGCTGTCAGAAAAGCATTACGTTCCTGTGCATTTAACAATTTACCAGTCTGTTGATAGTTTTTCTTACATGCATCCAGCGTCATGTTCCATACCTTACGCGCACAACCGAAGCTTTTCATCAGCAAAGCTTCCTGTTCAGGTGTAGGATAGAATCTGAATTTAGCGGCTGCTTTCATGAAAAACCTTAAAATAGTGATATATTAATACATATATATATGTTATTATATGAAAATCAAGTTTGTCTTTAACCTTACACCTTATATCCCCGACATGAAGGACGGGGTTTTACGGCGAGGATGAATAAAAGAGTTGTTATCATGTTTAAAAATAAAAAAGATATTAGAAAATGGCTTGAATCTAACGAAATTCGCAACTATGTAATTAATAGTGATTTAAGTGTAGATTGTTATCAAAATGTAAAATTAATAAAAAAAATAAGTGTTATAAGTAAAGAAGAAGGCTTGCCTGTTAAGTTTAGAATAGTTCATGGAGATTTTATATGTGCAGGATTAAACCTGAAAAGTCTTAATGGCTGTCCAGATGAAGTAAAAGGGAAATTTAATTGCAATGATAATTTTCTGGAAAACCTGGATTTTTCACCTAAAATAATAAGTTCAGATTATCTCTGTAAAAATAATAAACTAAAATCTTTGAAGGGTTGTCCATCTATAATACATGGCTGGTTTAATTGTTCATCAAATCAGTTGACTTCATTTGATTATTTTCCCAAACAAGTACATGCATTAATGTTTGAAGCAAATAATATAAAAGAAGAATTATTAACAGATTTTAAAGTAATAGTAGTAAGCTCTGTGATCGAGAGCGATTTTGGAGATGGTCATGATTTCTTTGGTAATAACGATTTTAATAAGAAAATCCAGGAAGTAAAAATGGGGGCAATTATAAAAGAAAAAGAAGAATTGTTAAATGTAAGTGTTATTCCTTCAAAAAAGAAAGAGCAGAAAAAAAGAATCTAAAAAAAGTAGTTGAGTTCAGTGATTCAGTATGAGATAATGATGTTCTACAAACAAGAGGATGGAATAATGATTAAATCATATGCTGTAGTTTCTAAAAATACGGGTAATATTGTTGGTCGTTTTGTTGTTCATCCGGGGCAAGATCTTCCTAAAAATCTGAATAATATGACCTTTGGGGTTGTGCGTAAGGATGAAAACGAGGAGGCTACGATTTCAGATATGGAAGATGTTTTCCTGAGTTCATCTAAAGGTAATATTGATAAACTGGATGCCCTTTGTGAGGCAAATGTAGATCAGCTTTGTGTAATTAATGGAAAGGAATTCGGTTATGAACAAGATTTAGTTCTACTCAAGTAAAAAATTAATTTATAGAAAAGGAGTCGTAAGACTCCTTTTTTTATTTCATTTTTTTAGACTTTCTTCAATCTTGAAAAGTCCTGAAAATATAAAATCGTGAACTTCCTGTTTGTCTTCTGGATGTTGCGGAGCAATAGTTGAAATATAATGGTTAATACCATCTTTTGTATCCTCTGGAAGATCATTGTTAACAATATTTTTTAAATTATCAAGTTTAACAAAATTAATAATATTCTCATAATTGATAGTCATTTCATGTTTATCTCTGAAATAGACCATAGCATCCATAGATTTCTTCAATAACATAAGCCCTTTTCCATACCATATAAAATCATGATCAACTTCTGGTAGTTTAGCTCGGACAAGATCAAAGATTTCCTCAGATGAGGACTTACTGAAAAATTGCTCAGTTTCTGTGTTGTTAAAAGTTTGGTTTTGCATGTTAAATCCTTAATTTTTCTATGATAGATTAAAATGTAACATAGATTTATTTTTAAGCAACCGTAGATATAAAAAGAAAAAAAGCTTGCACTGAATCAGCCGTAAAGGTATACTGATTTTAATGAAGCGGTACACTAAAACTGACATAAAATATTCTGAGGAATGAACATGATTACTGCAATCTCTCCATTAGAAACCAATGTTCTGAAAGCGGTTTTTGATCTGGCGCAGAAAAATAAAAATGTAAATTTTCCTAAAGAACTTCTTGTTGAAAAAGAAGTATTAAAAAAGAATCAAGTTAATGCTCTTTTAAATAACCTGAAGGCAAAAGGGATTATCGAAGTGAACGTAGACCTGTTTGGTTTTACAATGGTATCCATGTCTTATGATGGTGTGAAGTTCTGCAAAACAATGTCTCGTAAGAAAACAAAAGCACAAATTCATTAATAAAAGAAAAAATAAGAAAGCCTGGTCATTGCGATTCAGGCTTTTTTTTGTTAATAAGAACTGGAAAATAAAAACTTAAAATTAGATTTGAATCACACTTATATGTTGAATCAACGTTGTGAGTGCTTTGTGGAAAGTTTATAATATAATCATAGAAACCTAAAAGGTGTTTGATTATGTTCAATATGAAAAAAGAAGCAAAAGACATCAAGCAACAAGCTTACGAAACAGGCATGAACGCCTGCAAATATCATGCAAACGTAAGACATTCAATTGTATTATTTTATCGTTCAGAAGGTATCAATCCTACTAACGAATTGGTTAATGAACTGGCAGAGCAAATAAATAAAGATGTATTCAGTCAAAGGTTCCATAATTGTGTTAATAAGGAAATTAATCACAGAATATGGGCTATGTGAAAATATAAAATATAATAAAAAAGCCAATATGTATATTGGCCTTTTTATTAGAAATAAATATGTACAATTCAATCAAATTCCTTCATAATATATTCATAAAAATTTGCATACATAAGGTGTATTTGATGAAGGTAAATTCTAAAAAAATAGGATTGTTTTTTATATTAATATTCACTGCATGTTTTATTAATATTTGCTTATATCAATATAAAAATATTCCTGTTTTAAAGAGGGAAAGTGCCGAAGATAAAATAATCAAAGAAGAAATAGACAAAGATGATAAATTAAAAGCATTTGTTCTTGCTTGGCATAAAATGAAAACGGATTATTATAGTGATATTTCATCAACAGAACTTCTTAACAGAAGTTTAAATGCTTTGTCTAATAAAGAAGATGTTAATTATACAAAAGTAAATAATGGTTTTAATGAATATTATGATTTTCTTACAGGGATAAGATTCCATAATGATAGAAAAAGTGGTGTTGTCTCAATTGCTCAAATAGATGATAATCTAAAAGATTATAAAAATAAATATAATTTATTCTATGGGCGAAAAGTATTAAAAATTAATAAAATTCTTATTCGAGATCTGGCTTTAGATAGTGTGAAAAGCAAACAGGTGTCTTTAAGTAAAAAGTATTCTTTGACATTAAAAGACGATAGTGGCAATGAAATGGAAGTAATTTTACCCAATTATAATGTTGAGAAAAATAAAGAAAATTATAAGTTATTAGAGAATAAAAAGGGGAAAGAAAAAAGCTTCGTTTATGAAGATAATAATATGCTGGTAATAGATGCCAGTAGTGGTTTTGATTCATTTATAGTTTCTACATTAAATGCCCTTAGTAGTAAAATAAAAGAAAATAAAAAATACGATGGATATATTATAGATGTCCGAGGTAATGCTGGTGGTTCTATAGCATATCAAAATTTATTATCATGCTCATTAGGAATTAATTCTGTTGATATAGATGGATTAAATGAATCCGGTAAACAAAAAGATATACTTTATGCTAAAAGTAAAATGGATAAGTGTTCAGATTATAGTGATATAGTTAATTATTTTAAAAATGAAAAATTTATCATATGGATGGATGAAAATTCAGCCTCTGCTACTGAATTATTTGTATCAAGCTTAATTTTTTCTGATAAGGTTAAATTTACAGTTGGTGAAAATACATATGGAAAAGGAATAAGTCAATATACAATTTTATTGCCAGATTATTTTCTAAAAAGTTTTTCTTATACTTCTCACATTTTAACAATTAATAAAAATTATACAACTCAGGTGTACGGAATTGCACCTAATATAAAAATTAAATTTGAAGGACAAGAGATAAAAAGAATGGCTGACTCACAACATATATCACCACCAGCCTATCTAAAAAGAATTCCTTCTAATACCTATAAAGAGTATATTTACAGGAAGGAAGATTTAAATAAAAAAGATGAAATTTATTATAAAGCAACGAAAGAAAATCTAAAATTTGATATTCCATCATGGAAAAAGGTGTAATATTTTGCTGTACGGAATATGATTTTTTTAGTATAATGTTTCTACAAATAAAAGAGGTTTTTATGATGAAAATGCATGAACATGTAGAAGGCAAAGGTTATTTTGTTGGTTATAAATGCAAGAATTGTGGTCGAGGGGAAAAAGAACATAAAAGTGATGGTAAAAATTGTGTAAAAGATAATCGAAAGACCATTAAAGATTATCATTTTGATAAAATTTTTGAAGCTGATGAAAAGAAACCATTATTTGTTAAATTTATTCTTTAAAATGTAAAAGATCACTTAGGTGATCTTTTTTTTGTGTTATGATTTATAAATAAAATAAAGGGGGTCAATAATATGCTGGTAAAAATAAAAGAATTAAAGATAAGAGATATAGGTTTTGGTATGGGGGATTTAATAGAAGAATCCGGTTTACTACCAGAAGAAGAGTTAAAGGATAATATTTTCTATAAAAAGAATATAGAATTATTATCTAAAATTAAACCCATTCAATTAGATAATAGCTTTAAAAATTATTATCCAGATATCTCATTTAAAGATAATGCAGAAATTGATGTTATTTTTGCTCCTGAATCATTGAAAGATGATATCCAGGGTTGTTTTGATACAGGAGTTGATGCTTTGGGAATTGCTGCATTTACTCATGGTGATATGTTATTAGGTGAGAAAATGTATAACGATAAGTTTCAGGTTATTATTTTTTGTCCAACTAACGAAAGTTTAAAGGAAGATTTAAATAATCAAGAAGAATCATATAAAGAAGATTATCTCTATTCATTATTAAATACACTGCCTCACGAATTAAGTCATATCACTCACTTTTTAGAATCCTCTGGTGGACTTACTCCTGAAGAAGTAGATATTAATTTCGAATGTGGTGGGTTTGATAATGATGTTACAGATTGTATACTCGGTATTAATCATGAAAAATATGAAGAAATGTTCTTTGATTGCGAAGATACCAATATGATTATGGAAGAAATCATTGAAGAGAAAGGTTTTATTTTACTGGATAGATTAAATGTAAATCTGGAAGATTTTGAACAGGAAATTAATGATTATTTGCCTGTAAAAAGAAAACTAAAATTTTAATAAATTGATTATTTTATTTTTTTTGTATATAATTAGAAAATAAGTTTGGTGTGGTTTAAGCCCTCTGTTATTTTATAAATTAACATGCTCCCCAAACAATAGTATAGATCCCCGCGACAGGTCAGGTGACCCCTCGTGGGGTTTTGTTTTATAAAAATAAATATTGATTTTAAAGCTATAGATTGTTACTCTATAAAATATATTCCTTTAAAGTTAAATGGTGAAATTATGTCAGTTGAGTCATTAGTGGAAGAATACAGAAATAAAGTTGAAAATAATATAAATGAAATTAACAATACTAATGAAAATTTGATTGAGATTAACAAGGAGTTAACTCTTAAGAATAATGAGCTGAATAAATATTCTTTTTTTAAGCGCGTTTTTTCTTTCTCATTAAAATCTGAAATTCAAGCCATTGAAGCTAAAAAAGAAAGTAATGATTTAAAATTAAAAACACTGAATAGTGCAAGAAAAAGATTGTATGAAATTTTATATCAAAACTTACTTTTATCTTTTGTGGTGATGAAAAATAATGAAGCCTATAAATCTATCAATACACATATAGAAGAAACAAATACATTATATAAAGAACTTTGTGTTATTTTGAGTTCAGGTAAATATTGTATTGATAAAATTGAAGAAGCAATAGATTCTGTAGATTCTGCTGAAACTACAGAAATGATGGATTTATTCTCTAAAAATAATGGAATAAAAATGTTGTCTACTCTCAACAATTCGACGGCTCATTCTGATGTGGAAGAAGCCAATGAAGCTTTGCAGAATTTTATTAATGATGTAGAAAAATTCAAAAATAAAGATATTTGTGAACTTAGTAATTTGAAAGATGATAATATATTCACAAATTTAGATTTTGATGTGACTCTGGATTTTCTTTTTGATTTTTATAGTTTCTTTACTCTTTCAGCTTTGTCAGATGCTAAAGATAATTTATATAACGCTGTAAATAAAATAAAACCAGTTGTAGAAAGTATAGAGAAAGCATTGTCTGGTATAACAGAATATATAGAAAATGCAGAAAAAGAAAAAACAAAGCTGTTGCATTCAAATAAAGTTGATGTTGATGAGCTATTAAGAAAAAATGGTATTTTAGTGAAATAAAAAATACAAGGAAAATTATTATGAAAATATTAAATAAAGTTAAAATACCAGAAGATAAAAAAATCTTTTTTGTTGGAGATATTCATGGCAGATATGATGAGCTTATGAATAAATTAAAAGCCGTGAATTTTAATATGGATGAAGATATTCTAATCTCAGTAGGAGATTTAGTAGATCGTGGTCCAAAAATAAAAGAAGTTATAGAACTTTTTAATAAAAAGGACAATTTTTACTGTGTGATTGGAAATCATGATAATTTTCTTTTAAATTTTGATACAGAGCCTGAAAAATGGTTTGATGATAAAAGAAATGGATGCGAAGATACTGTTTCTCAGCTCGGTAAAGATCAATTAAAGAAATACAAGAAAATATTACTAAAGAAAATGTCATTAATTTTAGAAATAGAATATGGAAATATGAAAATTGGTGTCATTCATGGTGGAGTTCCTTTTGATAATAATAAGCCACAAGAATGGAATAAAATTATCCGTAAAGCCAAGCGAAACAAGCGATACAGAGCTAATTTAATGTGGGACAGAACAGTTATCCGAAAAATATGGGCTAATGATATTGCAGATATACCAGAAGTTAAGGGAGTTGATATAATGGTTCATGGTCATACCACAATAGATAAACCATTATTTTTCCATAATAGAGTATGGATAGATACTTTTGGAAAAACAGGTGAATTAACATTTTTAAGTGTAGGGAATAAGGAAAATCTATTTATTATGAATTGACATTATCCCCTCCTGAAGAACGGTTTTTTACGGCAAACTTGGTTAAAAAAGCTTCTCTGATCATTTATTCTTATTATGGTAATGTTTTTAGAGCAGGGATATCAGAAGAGATTAAGTAGAAAAACAATAGAAGTATTAATAAATTAAATAAAACAAGGCAAAGGAAGAGTAAACGTTTCTTTGCCTTGTTAGATTTATTATCTAAATTTATTGATAATAAATTTGTTTGCTAAACATTTGGACATATTGAGGGAAAGTGGTTAGTGCCATGAACCTCCAGCGTCCAGGAACGACAGACTGACATTGATAAATTTCATAATAAAGTTGACCTTTTTTATTATAATGTTCAATAGCAATTTTATCTGGATTAGTGCTTATATTTTTTTCGCTGTTATAACTTTTCAGAGATTCTTTGCAGCGTTCATGTGAAAAACGTTCACGGTCTTCTGAATAATCAGGTACATCTTCTTTTGCCAGAGTAGCCATTATTGTATGCGTTTTATTATCCACAACAACACGCTCGTTAATGAATGGGCCAGGTTTTTTAAAAAGATAGCTTACTCCATAAATCATGTGGTCTTCATAATACCATGAATCATAGAGAGGTTGTCTTACAAAATTACTACCTGGTTGCAGATTATCAAGTGAAACAGGAGCATTAAGATTTGTGCGATAAATAATATCATCGGTTTCAGACATACAGCCGGATAAGAAAAATATAAGAGAAAGCGTGAAAAATAATTTTTTCATAACTGTCATATCCTAATTTTAAAAGAATACTCAGTATACTTTTTAAAAAAAAATAATACAATTATTTTTTTGAAAAATAAATAAATAAGATAAAAAAAATAAAAAGATATTCTTTTGTTGTAAAAAAATGTAAGTTTATTTCAAATTAAATACTGTTGTGAATGTGCAAATAAATGTTTATAATATAATAATCTGAATCACTTATTTAATAAAATAAAGAGAGTAAATATGAAAGATAAAAAATATGAAGTTATAGCCAAAAATATTGTAGATATTTTTATGTCCCAAAAATCAATTGAACAACAAGAAAAAGAATTCAGTGAATTAGTTAATAAAGAAGATAAAGAGACTCTTTTTAAGAATATATCAGATAATTTATTGGGAAATCTATTTAATTTGGAACCATTGGCTTTAGTTAGTGTTTTAGATAAAGTAATAGTTAATTCATTAATTAATGATCTAATCGATACTAGTGAATATCCCATTTCTTTAGAAAAAAGGAAAGAATTTGCCCAAAGTTATAAAGATAAGGCTGACGATTTTGGTGCAGATTTAAGTGGGAGTTTTTCTTATTATAGATACCATAAAGTTAAATGGGATATACAAGACGGAATATTTAATAAAGAAGAACCAAAGAATTATTATGAAAGGAATATAGAAAAAATAGATGCTGCTTTTGAAAGAATTATACAAAAAGAAAGAGAGCTTGTGGCATTACATATAAGTAATATTAATATAAAAGCAGAAAATAAATTAAAATTAAGTGCTAAATAATTTATATATTATCGCTTTTTAGTTTTTAAAAAATACCCTCCCTTGAAGTGGGAGGGTATTAAATAAAATTTACAACATTTATCCCTTAACTTTATTTTGAATAGTATTGTTTATTAAATTTATATCATCAGCATTTTTGGTAGACTCTAATTTTTTAATACTATTAAGTAAAACCTTAATGAATTCTTTGAATAATTCTTTATACTCCCATTCTATTTCGTTTATAGAAGGAATTTTATTTACAGAATCAATAATATTTTTTATATCAGAACTCCATAATAAGTTAACAGGCAAATGATAAGTAAAATAATCCATTTGTTTAGAGTTGATATATTGAATAAAATTATTTTGAGAAATAATGGTATCTAATACACCATGCTCTGCTTCTTTTTCCAATAATTCTGGAAGTTTCTTAATCAACACATCATAGTGCTTTTTCTTCGGATAGTTATTGGCAATATATTCAATAATAATATTTTTATTTCTGTTTAAAAGATATTTTTTTAAATCAGGAAATTCTTTTTTATCTTTCAATGCTTGTGTAATGATACTTATATTTTCGTCTCCATCACTTATATAATATCTTTTGCCGACGAGATCTTTTCTTTCTTGGTCTTCACCATAATATCCACCAAAGTTTCTAGTCATAACAGAGATAAGATCTTCATCCCCACACAGAGTGCTAAACCATCCTTTCTTACGTCTGATAATGTTAAAATAATAATCAGCCATATGAGGATATGGTTTTTTTACTTTGTTTTCAAAAAAATATTCAACAAATTTATTTATTTCTTCTTCATTAACCAGATTTTCATCTACAATTGAATCAAAAGACATAATCATTAAATAATATTCAAAAGAAAAAGTATCATCATGAATTTTAATATCTTTAAGGAATGGGTTTTTTTGACATACTTTAAATACATTAATGTTGCTATTAGCATGAGGTTTACTTTTGATTTCATTAATTAAAGAGTCTTTTATATTATCCAGTCCTAAATATTTATTAACAATTTCATCAAAAGTATATACACTTGATCGTTGATTCATAATGATTTGATAACAATCATTATTTTTATCATTTTTAAATTCTTCAGAGTTAATATATTCAACAATTTTATTAGAAGGGACTCCAGATTTTAAAAACTTATCGATGATGGTTTTAACTTTATTTTGATTATCGCCAGCATAAAAGGTATCTGTTAGCATACCTCTAAATAAAGAATAAGCATTCTTAGATGTCATATTATCTACAGATTCAATTTGATATTTTTTTAAAATATCAGAGGCAGTTTTATTATCTTTATATCTAGTTTCCAGAATACTCTTTAAAGACTGCTGTTTATTATTGATTTCAACGTTATCATTTAATGTAATGCGATCTTTTTCAAGTAGATCATTAATATAAATCATTAAAAATTCTTCTTCTTTAATAATTTCTTCTAACATAATATTAAGTTGTAAGTTCATTTTATCACCTTTTTTTCTGTATAATTTATATTAAAATAAATTTAATTCAATACAAACAGAATTAAATAAATGAAAAAGTCAAAGCTTCACAATATAAATTATTATTTTTAATTTGTTCTTTTATAAAATTTTTAGATATTGATGTTTCAGTTTCAGGTGTTTTAGTCAAAATAATAAATTTCAATTTATTAACAACATCAACAGGAATATCAATGTTAGCCCCAGGAACTGGATTAACATATTTTCTAATATCTACATCCCAGGCATAGGATGGACTATCTGAATTAAGAAGTTTTTCGCAACCACTATGATTGTTTTTATTAATCAGATATATTTTATCAGTGTTCAACTGAACCATACGCCAGTTATCAGAGTGGATTAACTTTTTGTAGGTATCCATTAAAGGTTGAGGCATTTTTGCAAAAGAAAGTAATGGTGAAAGGGCAAGGATAACCGTAAAAATAGCTTTTTTAAACATTTTATATCCTTTAAAATAAGCTGTTAATTAAGGGATGATTATAGCATAATGAGAAAATGTTTTCAATATAAATTTAAGTGCTATTAATATTGAAAAATTTGATTATTTATTGTAATTGCTTATAGTAATTTAAATATTAAAATATAGGTATAAAAAATGAAAGCTTTAATGAAATTTTTTATTTTATTAATTATTGCAATGGTAGGTTATTATTTATTTTTTGTTAAAGAGTTTGTAGATAATAATTTAAGTAATATTCAAAAAAATGAATCTCAAATAATGTTGCTGAAAGAAGCAAATGTGAGTAGCCCTTTATTCTTTAATGATTATTCCGATGAAGAATTTAAAGATGATTTAGCACTTTATGCAAATGTACAAAAAACAAATATAAATATATTATCTAAAAAATTAAATAAAAAAGATCCAAGTTTTTTATCTTCATTAAGGAATAAGAATGTAGATACGTTTGAAAAAATTATTTTTTATAACCAAGCTGATAAAAATATAACTTATGAAAACCAATTAAGTTTTGAAGATATGTCTGAAATGAATGCGGAAGATCGTTTTGAAGCAAAAAGAAATTATAATAAATTATTAGGTTCAGAAAAACTTAAATATTTATGGATACTAGACAATAAAAAAGGATTTAATATAAATCCTGCTGGAAGTTTAATTAGTAATGATATAATAAAATTATTTGACGAAAGATATGGTCTGCAAAATTCATTAATATCTGCTCTAATAATAACAGAAAAAGGAAAAGAATACCTTGATAGCAAAAAACAAGAAGCTGCAAAAAAAATAGAAATTGCTTATAAAAATCAAGATTATAAAAAATTGAGAATGTATTTTAAGCAATTCAGAGAATATACTCATTATATGAATGGTTTTCATTTTGAAAAATACGATTTGAATACTTACAGTAATGAAAATAAAAAGAACTTTAGGAAATTTAATGCAGAAATAGCTGGAATAATTGTTCATTATAAAGCTTTGCTGGAATCTTACAGGTTTAATGGTTCAATAAAAAGAATTGATTATGTAAATTTAAAAGAACAATTAAAATAATTGTTAATATATTAACGAAAAAATTTAAAATATATATTTTTAATTTTTTCTGAAATGAATTTATTATTTGATAGGCTTCTAAATTCCACGGTGAGACTACTTTATTGAAGAATTAAAATTAAAGTATAGACAGAGAGAATATATCGTTAATATATTATTGACTTTAATTATAATGTATTTTACAAGTTATGAACCGAAAGGTTCATAACTTATAAAAAGAGGAATATATGAAAAAAATATTAGCTTCAACAATGTTTTTATTAATAAGTTCATATTCGTATGCTAATGATGCATTATCATTCAATAGTGAAAATTATAGAGAATTAGCAACTAATAAAGTTTATCAAACTTATATAAATGAAAATAATAAAATAATAAAAGATTTAAAGCACATATCAAATAATGAAAGTATGGATGATTTTTGTTTAAAAAATTCATATTGCATTCCTAAAAACAGTAATGAGTTAGCTGAATTAGATGGTAATTTAGTTTCACCTAAATTGACAGAGCTTTTAAAATCCTATGAAGAAATTGATTATCTAGTTTTCAAAAAATGGAGAAATGAAAAAAATAAACTGATAAAAAATTACAATGAAAACGATTTTAAACAAAAATATTTACCAGCCTTTAAAGATTATATTGAAATAAAAACAAACGAAATTATTTTAATAAGTATAATAAAAAATAATATATCAGAGCAAGAATTAAATAAAATACTGGTAAATAAAAAATCTTCTGATATTTCTAAATTAATAGCTAAAGCTACCTTAATATATTTTGAAAAAGGCGACCAAGCGAAAGAAGACTTTATTAATGAAAAAGTCATGGAAATAGCGAACAAAGAAAAGCTAACAAATAAATAAAATAAGGAGAATAAAATGAAAAAATCAATATTGTTGTTGTTGCCTATAATAATATCTTTCCAGGCAGCAGCTTATCCTGAACATATATCCAAACAACATCCAGTTGAAGTAAATACTTCTGAGGATTTTGCTTTAAAAAATGATTTACAGAATACTAAAAACTTAAAAAATATATATGAAAATCTTTCTGATACACAAAAAATTCAATTTTTTTATTATCTGAAAATGTATAACGATGCCGCATATAAATTATTTAATATTTCTTCTGATAAGAATGTAATTGTATTCAATGATGTTTTGCAAGATAAATTAACTATAGATAATATATATTTAGATTACGTTTTTAATGAACAATATTCAAAATTTATAAAAAGCTATTTCTCCATTCAATCAGTTATAAAATATGAAGATCCAGAGTTATTTAATAAAAACTTAGAAAACTCCCAAAAAATAAATGAAGAAGGTAATAAAGAAGATTCTTATTATGCTCATATGGGTAATATAAAAAATAAAATAATAAATTTAGTTAAAGATGATAAAAAAATGAGTGATGTGGAAAAATTCATAAATGATACAAACACTCAGGAAAAAGAAACATTTAAAAATTCTATAGACAAAGAACACTTAAATGTTCAATATGGTTATACTAAAATACTAATAGAAAAATATAAAAATAGTAATAATGAAGAATCACAGAAAATATTAAAAAAATTGAATAACAAAACAGCAGATTAATATTATCACCGTCATTTTGGCGGTGATATTAAAAAAGATATAAGGATTTCTATGAATGGTATTAATAAAATAAAAAAATTACAATTAATGTTTAGTTGTCTATTATTTATCTTAATAGGGATATCTTATTTTTGTGAAAATAATATCATTAAAGGTATTAGCACGATATTTAACATTGGTGTAGCTATATTCCTTTTTGTTTTATTAAAAAAATATGACCTTCTGAAAGATAGAATGAAAAATAAATGTAAAGTTAATTAAATCAGGTGTTAATTTATATTGTTATTTAGTTTTTTTCTCTATATAATATTAAACGAATCCTAAACAAGCTGCTGGTAAGGTAGCTTTTTTATTTATAAGAGGAAAAATATATGGCTGGTGGTTTGTTAATGGTATTAGACGATATTGTTGCTATGCTTGATGATGTTGCAGGAATGTCAAAAATGGCATTTAAAAAGACAGCAGGTGTTTTGGGTGATGATCTTGCCCTGAACGCTGAACAAGTATCAGGGGTAAAATCAAACAGAGAATTGCCAGTGGTGTATGGTGTTTTTAAAGGTTCTTTAATTAATAAATTGATTCTTGTCCCACTCGCTTTAATTATCAGTATTTTTCTTCCAGCGTTAATGACTCCTTTACTCATGATTGGTGGCGCATTCCTTTGTTTTGAAGGGGTAGAAAATCTTTATGAAAAATTCTTCCATAAAAAAGAGGTAGAGCAACACCAGAAAGAACATATTCAACATCTTCAGTTATCTGAACAAGAGTTAATGGCATTAGAGAAGAAAAAAATTAAAGGTGCAGTTCGTACAGATTTTATTTTATCAGCAGAAATTATTGTTATCTCATTAAATGCAATTGAACAATACCCCTTATTCCAGAAGATCGTTTCGTTAAGCTTTTTGGGACTTGCATTTACAGTATTTGTTTATGGTCTTGTTGCTTTGATTGTAAGACTTGATGATATTGGATTCTGGTTTCAAAGAAAAAAATCAATTGTAGCTAAAAAAGTAGGGCTTGGTTTTATTTCTGTAGTGCCTTATTTGATGAAGGCGTTGTCTGTAGTTGGTTTGATTGCAATGTTCCTTGTTGGGGGCGGTATTATTGTTCACGGAATTCATCCAGTATCAGATTTTATCACTAATCTGGCACCTTCTGGAATTACAGGAATGCTGGTGTCAAACTTAGGTAATGCTCTGGTGGCGTTAATGGTAGGTATCGTAGTTTTTGTTGGTTATGAATTATCGTTAAAAGTAATGGGTAAAAAATCCCATTAATCCCAAGGAAATTCCGATAATAATTTATAAAAAAACCACCATAGAGGTGGTTTTTCTATATTTAAAGCTTGTGACTTTAAGTATTTTTTTGTATAATAATCAAACAATATTAGAGAACGAGGTTTAACATGAAAAAGATTTCCCCCGGCTTGATTTTATTAGCAATTGTAGGGATTTTATCTTTTCTGGTATACAATAACAGAGATAAAGCTTTGTGTGTGAGTTCATGCGTTAAGCAGGATATGACACAACAACTGGAAAGAGGTAATTATACCTATATTTTAAGAAATAAAAACTTTAGCAATTTTGTTTTAAAATATTCTGATTCATTATCTTCATCCGGTGCTTTTTATCTGACTGCTAATTATAAAGATGCTAATGGAGATATTATCAGAGTAAAGGGTATGTCTTTTGATATCGATAAATCTGAAATGGAATGGCCATTTATTGGTGATGCAGCTATTTCATTTGAAAATGATAAAATTTATGTTTCGGGTAATGAGAAAATTTTTGAATCAGTGGCAGAGCAATTTAGTAAAAAGCTTGATGAAGCATTACACAATATGAGAAATGTTGCGTATCTTCATGATGATGATCTGAAGCCTAAACAATTGCTAAATGGAAAAGAAAGATAATATAAAACTGCAATCTCTAAAAAGACCTCACTCTGTGAGGTTTTTTTGTTTAAAGAGCTTGAAAATTAGCCAAAATTAAAATATAGTATTTTTCGTGATTTAGATCACAAAATTAGTGTATAATAAAATTTATTGGTATCTTATCACTTTAAAAAACAGAGGAAATTCTTCATGGAAAAGTTAGATGCAAAAAGAGAAAGTATAAAGAAAAAGGTTGATTCTGTAGGAAATCTTCTTGTAGAAACTTTTCATTATTTGGGACTTTTTTTGATTGGTGCCGTAGTTTTTTGGGCTGCATTCATGGAAGTGCATAAGGTTATTTCGGAAGGTGCTGCCAGTATTGATAATGTTCTTTTGCTGTTTATTTATCTTGAGCTTGGAGCTATGGTAGGTATCTATTTTAAAACTAACCATTTACCTATCAGGTTTTTAATCTATGTCGGTATTACAGCAATGACAAGGCATTTGATTGGTTTAATTACAGAGCATGGAAGTGATAATGTGTTAATTATTTCATATTGTATTGGAATTTTTGTGTTAAGTTTGTCTGTTTTAGTTATCAGGTTTGCTTCTTTTAAATATCCTTCCTCAAAGGATGATAAAGAAAAAATTGGAAAATAATAAATAAGAACCTTGTAAAATATCACCCGCTTCCACTGGCGGGTTTTTTTTGCTTGATGGTTGTTTGACTGAGAAGGTATTAATTGTTATAAATATTAGTAAAATCAAGGTTAAATATGAAAAATTTGCTTGATGGTTGCTTGACAGGAGTTTGTATGAACAATAAAAAACTAAATAATTTAGCGGTAGTAGACTATTTTGCAACAGGAGAAGGAAGAACAATAATTATCATTTATGCTCCTGGTGCAGAAAATGATAATGATTTACTAAGAAATATAACAAATCATGTAGGGAGTGATTATTTTAATATTGGTGCAGATCTGTATAACGTAGAAGATTTAAAGAGTAATAAAGAAAAATATGAGAATGTTATAGAATTGCTTTCTGAAAACACTCCTTATCTTTTAAAGGAATTACTTAGTGAAAGGAGACCTATGATGAAAGTAGTGTATCAGTTCCATATAAACAAAGCGTAATGTGTGCGTAAAGATTCTTATTAAAGTATCAAAAAAATCCTGATTTTTTCTCTTTTTGAGTCATAACGTAAAACTCTACAATAGCCCATAGGAAGTAACAACATAGAAAAATAATCATACCTACAAAAGAGTATGGGAGGATATAATTAAAGACATTAATAACAGGCTGCTTGTTAATAAAAACAGGCATCATATAATGCAGGAAAGTCAGAACAGCAGAAAAAATAAAGGAGAAGGTTAAAAACCAACCTACAGAATAAAGATTTATTTTTTTCTTTTTCATAAATACTATCCTTATTTAAGGTTAAACAAAAAACCCGCACCAGGCGGGTTTATTTTATTTTTTATTCGTAGTCATCTTCGTAGCGTTTCTTCCCGCCGCGAGATGTTTTGTTTTGTTTGCGATTATCCTCTTTACCGCCTTCATTACGAGACTGTTTTTTGGTTTTAGAGAATTTTTCAACTTTGCAACCAGAAGAACTGAACATATTTTTCACCTTTTAAATGTGTTTTAGAGAAGTTGTTTTGTTTCGATGAAGTAATATTATCAAAGTGAATCAGCCTTTGCAACAACTTTTTTAGCAAAAATGATGAATTTTCTGTTGAGAGTTTTAGTATATTTTGTGTTATAATTATGGGATAAATTTTGAGGGAAAGAAAATGTTAAAAAAATGGATAAGAAGAAAAATTAATCAGCTAATCTGTAAAGTTAAAGGGCATTTCTACAGGCCAATGCATTCATATGAAAACATTCCACATGGAAAAGTTCAATATACCTGTGCTTGCTGCGGAAAAAAGACCAAGTGGATGAAAAGAAAGGAACATATCAATTTTGTTAAAAAAAATATTCCAACCTGGGGAGATCGCGGTAGTGATTCTCAGGGGTACAAAGAAGATTCAATATCATCTAAGTTTAAACTTTAAATCCTTTTTTTGGGTGTTGCTGAAAGAGGAATTTCTTTAAGTTCTTCCAGGATAATGTCTTTTTCCTTATAAGCCCATACATCCTCAAATGCTGCTTTTGCTATATTCGCTAAAGATTCAACAAAATCATCATCTTCTGAAACTTCACAAAAATCATCCTGTGTCATGGTGTTGTAACTCCATGCAGACCATACTCTATTACAACAGTAGAAATGAGCCATCTCTGATTTTATAACTGATATATCATGTTCTCTGACAGTCCTATAAATATCATCAGCATTTATTTTTTCTTCCTGAGAAAGTAATTTGTTGATAGTATCAATCTGAAATGTAATTATTTTTTCAGAGATAGAAAAAAGGTCATCAAATTGAATTTCAGTGAAATAATCAGGCGATAAATCATCACTACGAATATCATAACCCTCATAAGTATAAACATCATTCATTTCATTGGAAAAAAGATTTGCAAGTTTTTCCATAATATCTACTTCTCTGATATTCATATAAGTTTCCTGAAAAATTGATTATTATTACAATTATAATTAATTTTTTAATATAAGAAAAGCTCTGTAATGAAAACATATTTTAGTTTTAAATGAGACTAATATGTTTATGTCATAAACATATTATGGCGATATGTTTAAAAAACCGATTTTTTAAAAATGTTATAATCTGGGTTTAACAAAAGATGAATTATGTAAATGAGGTGATAGAACTTTAGAAATAGATTTTTTCTGCAAAATAGATTCAATTTCACCAGACAGAATTGGTTGATAAAAATGTTGATGTATAACACCTTCAATATAGTTATCCATTATGGTATAAACATCACCACCAGTTTTTTTATAATGATCCATGTAATAAGATTTTTTTTCGATATCTCTTTTTAATAATAAAGGGAATGTTAAAGAATAATCAGCCTTAAAAAAGTCTATATTAACAACGGGTGCATAGAGCAGCCCATTCTTTTCATTCAAAGTAACTGTTAAATTATACTCATTAAGTCTATATTCATCTAAAGATTTATCAGCCTTAATTAATTTCATAATAAATTTTATATGTTTTTTTGTAATTTCTTCAATATAAAAAATATCGGATTGTTCTTTTTTAGTGGATAAATAATAATTATCTATTGTAGTTAAAATATCAGGATTTATATCCGTTTTATTTTCATTTAATAAAGAAAGGGATTGTTGGCTGGTAATAGTGTCATAATGAGGATTATAAAATATTAATTCGCAGTCCCCCTCACTTTCATGTTTTATAATAATACGATCATAAATAGAATACAGAGAATCAAGTTTGCTATATTCTATAAAAACTAAAGGATATTTAGAAACTATTTGATTAAGAATATCTTCATAAAGGAATTGATTAATGACATGCCTTTTTATTTCATTGAAGTGCTGGTCACTGATATCCACAGGTAGTTTACTTCTCTTGATTTCATTTAAAAAATCTTCTATTTCAGTAATATTTTCAGAATTATTTATAATGTGTTTATTAATAAACATTAAAAGATCATATTTGTTGTTTATTACTTTAAATAAATCTTTTCTTTTATTTTCAAAAAAAGTTTCAATATTATACTCAATCCAAAAAGAAAAATCATTTTGTATAAGAAATGTTTCACTAACTTTATTATTCATACAGATTCCTTGTGAAAATGAAAATATAATATTAGTAAATAATACCTTTTTTTAAAAAATAAAACAATATAAAATAGCTATAACTCTAAGATAGGTTATAATATTTTAGAGAGATATATAAAAATGAGGATGTTATGAACGATATAGATATTGTTTTAAATTCATTATCAGACATTAAAGGGATTAAAAGCTTTATAAATATAATGAAGTCTACCAGCTCACCTGATGTTATTAATGATATTAATAAAAAAGTAATGAAAAAATATAAAACTGTATATGAAATTTTTTTAGATTCTGAAAAAATAAAGAATAAACAAGAAAGAATAGAGATGTTTTTAAAAGAAGAAGCTTTATGGAGGCAAGAGTTTCCTGGAATTGAAAATAATTTTTTTGATGTGATAAGAGAATTTCAACAGGAATCTATTAAAAATAATGGTATCGTAAATTTTCAAAATGGTGCAAAAAGAAAAATAACAGGTTATGAGTTAAACGGCTTGTTAAATTTTTACATGTTTGAAAATAAAAAAATTGATGTTATTAAAGAATATTTTGATAAAGAGGATGTTTTTCAGTTTCTGAAAGATATTAATTTAAAAAGAAATGGGATACATAGTATATCATATCAAACGATAATAAATTATAATCCTAAAGATGTAGCAGATTGGATAAAAGAAAATAATGCTTATAATGAATTAATTAAAGAATCCAGTGCAGTGAGATTTTTGAATAACCATTTAGATGTAGACGATTCATGGAAAATTTATTCTAAAAGCGATGAAGAAGATAGATATAAAAGCGATATTATAGAAATATTTAAAGATAAACTAAGTGATGAACAAAAAAATGAGATATTTTTTACTAAAAAACTATCCTCTTTATCGAATGATATTTCTGTAGCTAAAGAAGCTTTATTTTCAGAATCTTTAAAAGGGTGGGATTCTTGGATAAGTAGTGTATCTGGTTGTAATGCTTTTCATTATATAATGGAAAATTGTCCCAATTTATTAAATCAAATAAATTTAGAAGAATTTATGGATGAATTATCTCACAAGGATAATAAAGGACTTACTCCTGTAGAAATATTATTAAATAATAATAATAAAAGATTTGTGGATATGGAAATAAATAACGATAGTTTTATTTTATTGGAAAAATCTATTGTTGAACCAATAAAAGTAATGCTAAATGAGAATAACAATTCATATGGAACCTCTATATTTTATAATATGTCTCATAATAAAAATATCAGATATGATTATAATCTGGATAATTACAAAGAAGATGATTTAAAAGGAATGTTTTCCACTGATAGCGGTTTATTACATCACTTATCAAGGATTCATGCAAAAATCAAATCAAATTATTCCATTAATATGTCTGCTATAACTTTTGTTTATAATTTTTTATATAATAAAATGTCCAATGATGAACAATGGAAAAAAGAGAGCTTTAAGGAAGAAGAAATAAATAAGTTATCAAAAAAAATATATGGTGGAGATTTTGATGTTATGGTTGCGGCATACTCAAAAGAAAATAATGCAAATCCCGTAGAAACAGAAAAAGAAATGCATAAAGCTATTAATAAAGTAATAGAACATATATTGAAAAATGAAGATAAATATTCAAGAGATACCAAAATATATGGTAATGAATTTAAAAACGTCATAAAAACTTTATATAATAATTCAATTATTTTGGCAGAAAGTGAAGCTTTAAAAGAAAGTATAAATAATCATTTGGAAGCAAATAAAGTAGATATTATAGAAAAACCAAAAAGAAGCAGAATATAATAAATGACAAAGCACTCTTTCGAGTGCTTTTTATATTCTGATAGAAGGTGTGAGATAATAACCAGAATATATGATAAATCTATAATAATTAATAATGAAGGTCAAAAAATTAAAGCCTTTTTTTGTTGATAATTTCTTTTTTAGTTGATGAAATTTCAGTTAAGTCAACTTTTTTATCTTTTATTATTTTTCTTGTGATATATGTTTTTTCATGGGTGTTTATAAATTGATTTTTAATATCAGAGTTTTTAAATAATTCCAGCAACAAGCCTCTAAATTGTGGTTTAAAATCAATAAGGCAAAATTTAAAAACGCCTATTTCAACAACTATAATAACTACTGCTGATATAAACAGGGATAAAGGTTTATCTTTTTCTACATAAAAAGATGAGAAGAAGAGAATAATAATAGGCATTAAGCAGAGTTGAATTAAGGCAAATAATGAAAAATGTTTTTTTAAAAGAAAAAAAACCTTATTTTTATTGATATGTTTGCAGATAAATCTAAAAGAAATCCATGTATGGTAAAAAGATGAAAAGCAAAGCCAAGGCGTGACTGAAATTTTAGCGTTATTAAATGAATTTAAAGGCTCTGGCTTAAATGGATTAGGCATTTTTATATTCTCTTTCCCGTTGTTTTTAATAATGAACTTACGTCTGTTGTTTGAGTAATACATTCTTTTTCTTTTTGAGCCAAAAAAGCTTTATTTATATAAAGCCTTGGATAGAAATGAAAATCTTTTTTAATAAAACCTTTTTTAGGAAGATAATGATTAAAATAATGGTATATCGTTTTTAGCAAAACTATTTCCTGATGATTAAAATGTTCGTTTTCTTTAAAAAGAACAGATTCATTATTTTCTGTCATATAGGCATACACGCCTTTTCTACCTTCATAGGGATCTGCTGTATATGAATCAATACCTTCTTTATTAACATGTTTAACATATACATGAATTGCAGCCAATAAATCCTTGCACTTAACAGAGTAAAATCCCTCACAGGCTGTTATATTAAGAGAAAAATGGATATTATTAAAATTACGCTCAAAGTTGATTAAATCTCCGTCATAGTAAGACAGATCTACATTATAATATCCTTTATCTTCATAAAATTGTTTTCGCAATTCATCATCTGGGGAATTATCCGAGAAATAATCTTCCATTAAGTTTTTAAAAGCCATAAATGCTGTCTTGTGTAGATTGCTCATGATTTTAATTATCCTTTAATAAATAGAAATCGATATGTCAGTTTCCGGTTTAGCACAACAGAGGAGAAACTCTCCTTTTGGCTTGAAACCAATTTGTTCTTTGTGAAAGATAATCTTACCTTCAATTAAAAAAGAATGACATATTCCACAAAAACCATCAGCACAATTAAAGTTAACTATAATTTTTTTATCAAGGAGATAGTGTAAAATAGATTGATGATTAAATTCTTCAACCTTAATGTTAATCGTTCTCATTTATCAACCTGTGCCTTTAAAATTTCACTGTCTAATTGTACTCCTGTTGGCTTTTTTTATCAAGCTTTGCTTAATAGGTTGTAAAAAACAATAATATATTGACTAAAAAGGATATTTTGCTAATATTAATGAGATTACCAAGTCATGAATTAGCCTCGCCTCCTTCGGGAGGTTTTTTGTTTAATGTTTATACAGAATGTTGAATTATTGAGCGATATGAATGAAAAAAATGTGTACTAAGCTCAAATATGCTGATACAATGAAGCAATTAAGTTTCTTATAAAAAGAGGTTAGAATGATTTCACGCACTCATTCATATAAAGATGTTGACCTATTAAATGCCATTTTCGAATGTAATGAGCAATCTAAAGAAGAAGAGCTTCAGTCGCAATCGAAGTTAATTCATTATTTGTTAGAAGCAGAGAGAAAAAAACATGAGGCTTCTAATGAAAAATCTTCAAAAAGAACTAAATTTAAAATTTTTAGTCTTTTCTCCAAAAAGAAACCAGCCTCAGATTTTCTGGAAAGCAAAGTAAGTGATGAATTTCTCAAAAGAATGATTTATTGCCTGGGAAATGAGATTGTAGAAAGTTTTTTATATATTCATAATCACTATGATTTTATTTCTTATGAGATGGTTTTTGAGCATTTTGATTATGAAGAAAATAAAAAGTCAAAAGAAGAGTATGATCAAAAAGAAATTGAAGAAAAAAATAACGTAAAAGAAAAAATGCAATCCTTGAAATAATAAAGGTGGTTATTATGATTAATGAAGGTGTTCGTTTAATTCAGGAACTCTATCTGGCAGACCTGAAAAAGAAAAAAACATTCATCCAAAGTGTTTTTTCTCACGAAGTAGCAAAAACAGAAATTGCTCAACTTTCAAAAAATGAAGATAAGGCAAAGAATTTATTTGAAAGGCTGATGAAAAACAATGATGTAGTATTACAACATCCTGATGTTTTTTTGTTAAAAAAAGTATATATGAATGTAGAAAATTATTTATCATCAATAGAAAAGATTTTTCCTGTTGGATATGAGATGGATAATCACTCTCATATTTATCAAAAAGAGTTAGCTATAAAAAAAGAAATGCTTAAATCAGTCTTTAGAAAATTCATCAGCCCCTGATACAGGGGCTTTTTTTATATTTTTATATTAATAATTTCTGTTAAAATTCACGAATTGCTGTAATTTTCGTCAAACAGTCAAAAAAATAAAAAAAGTTGTTGCATTCATATTTTGAGTTGTGTATAGTAGTTTACATAGAGAGACGGGTTAGCAGTAAAAACTCTCTTGCTTCAAACCAGATGAAATACAAATGAGTAATTTCGATTGGGAAGAAGCTTTCGGCCCCTTAGCTCAGTGGTTAGAGCAGTCGACTCATAATCGATTGGTCGCTGGTTCAAATCCAGCAGGGGCCACCAGGACACAAGCACAAGGTTTCTTGTGAGGAGTAGTAAAACAGAGAACTAAACCAAAGTGAACTGTTTGTTGTTAATAAGTAGTGCCTGAGACGATTTTCATGCCAAAGATGGTCTCTTTGCCTCGGTGGTGAAATAGGTAGACACAAGGGATTTAAAATCCCTCGGCGGTTACGCTGTATCGGTTCGAGTCCGATTCGAGGCACCAGAAAGCAGTAAAAAAAAGTTGTACTTTAATGTAGACAGTGTTATAGTTCTTAGCACTGGAAACAGAAAGTAAGTAACTGAAAAGATGTATATAACGGCCCCTTAGCTCAGTTGGTCAGAGCAGTCGACTCATAATCGATTGGTCGCTGGTTCAAGTCCAGCAGGGGCCACCAATACAAAATGCGTTGTTAGCTCAGCGGATAGAGCAACCGCCTTCTAAGCGGTAGGTCGCAGGTTCGAATCCTGCACGACGCACCAGATTAATATGCCTTGATGGTGGAATCGGTAGACGCGGTGGATTCAAAATCCACTTCCGAAAGGAGTGAGAGTTCAAGTCTCTCTCAGGGCACCAAATTTCTTATAAACATTATCCTATATTAGGTTTATCATGACAACTGAACAGAAAGGTCAAATTGTTATTGTTAATGTGTACGATAACAGGTATTGGAATATTTTTCTGGATGGTGATCTGGTAGCTTCCCCACATAAAAAATCATTCACTGACTATGTATTAAGACAATCATACAGAAAAGAATGGGCTAAAATGGCAAGAGTTCAAGAGTCGGAACTAAAATACAGTTTAATTGACTTGTATGAACATGAAAATATCATTCCAGATTATGATGCAAACGATTTTGATGAATATCAAGATGTTGTTAATTGTTGTAAGGCTAATAACATAGATTTTGTCTTTAAAAATGTTGATTTAGCTTATATTGAGAAAAACTATTAATATCCTGTGGAAATGGAAGATAGCAGGCACTCTGCATTGAGAATCCGTTTCCGCAAGTTTGAATCTCCAAATTTCTATTCATGTCTACTGTAAAAAAATCAATATTAAAAAAAAGCTTGTACAAAAAACATAAAGAGACTAAAATTTAATTTAGTTAACCTTCTTTCTTGCTACTTAACCAATATCTAAAGAGATTATATCATGTCTGATACCAATAATTTGTATTCCCTGTATGAAAAAAATATTATTGACGGAACACCCAACAAATGGACAAGATCAGATGTAAAAGCATTGAGTAATTTCGAAATTAATATGCTTGTAGCTCATCTTCTGTATCGTGATAAGGAAGATATTAATATTGCTCGTGAAATTCCAACAAGAGACACGGTTATCGTATTCCAAGGCGAAATGTCTCTTGCTGCTTATGATTTTTGTAAAATTGCAAATGATGCATATGCCGTAATTTTAAAAGAAAATATCGGAATTCATAAGGAGATGAAAAAAGATAATACAGGTGTAGGTATTCGTCCACGAATAACAACAAACAGGTGGACTGCTATGGTCAATGGCATTTATCAGTTGGATGACATCTATGTGTCGGACGAAAATCCTTTGCGGGCGGCTATGATGGTATATTTGTTGAAATTTGGTTAAAATGAATTTTTATTAATAATAAAGGCCTCTTGAGTGAGGCTTTTTTATTTATAGCTTGCTTTTTATTCGGTAAAAAAGCTATAATTGCTTTAATAAAGTTAGTTAATATCACTTGAAAAGGTAAAAAATGAATACTGCTTCTAACACAACAATGAGCACACTCAATTTCATTAACCTGAATCCACATATGTAGGCAAGGATAAAGGTAATAATTCCACAAGTACAACTTTATTAGCTTCAAACAGTGGAAATATCGTTCAGGATTATCCTAAAGCTTCAATGTGTTTTATGGTAATTTTTACTTTTTTACTTTTTTGCTTTGTGCTCTAATGATGTTTATATATTACCGTCCATCAAAAAAACAAAAAAAGAAGGAGGTTTTACATTTACTTATGAATAAATTAAAAGGTGAGAATCTGAAGCAATGGCTTGATAAAAATGAGCGTATTAATCATGACAAAACCTTGAAAGTTGGTATGGAGGTCATTGATCGTTACGGGGATAAAGGCATTATTGTAAAAATTATAAAATATGAAGATACTGAAAGTGATGGTTGTGTTTACATTTGGCTAAGTGAAAGAACAGATTATGGTTCCGATAATTGTATGCATTATGCATTGAAGATGTGCAAAAGAGAGTTAAGAATTTTAAACGAGCCATAATATTTAAAAAACTAACTTGAAAAGAGGACTGAATAATGACCGACACTATTATTTTGACATTGTTTAAAGACGAATCAGACTGTGATGATTGCGGTATGAGTGAAGCTTTTTGTGTAGATTTAAAATCTACTTCACCAAAAGTGGCCGATGTTTTTCTTGGCGATTCTAGTTGTTGCTCCATGACCAGTGCTCATCTTACAGATGCTTTAAAATATATTTTTGAAAATTTAGGTGTTAATATGCCTTACTCAAATCTGACTTTGAAAGCTCTAGAAAAAGTAGGAGATGGTCGTCCAAATACAATGCATGATAATGGTGAGTTAAGTTATAAACACATGATTCGTTGTCTTAACCCCCAATGGAAAGTGCCTTACGGAAGTTCTCTTGAGGAAGAGGCTATTTCTTTTCTTGCAGAGGAAGGCATTGATCTTGTTATCATTAATGAAGCTGAAAATGAAGAATAATTATTCTAAGTAAGCTTACAAAGAAAGGAAAAACTACTGTGCATTGTGCGGTGAACTCCGTCTTTCTCTAAATTATGGTGAAAGATACTAAAAAAGATTTACAAGAAAATGACGAAGTAAGAATTTCAGAATCCAAATTCAGGAATCAAAAGATAAAAGAAATTACAAAAAAAGTTAAATTAAAATTAAATAAAGGCAAACACTCTTCAAAAGAGTGTGAAAAATATTAGATTTATCATTTTTCAATAAATAAGGAAGATAGAGTAAAAAGCTCAGTGCTTCTTTATTTTTTCTTTAATTGCAACTCAACACATTCCAAAAAAAGATTTGGATTCTATTCAAGATAAGAGGAAATTTTATATTTTTGTTCATTACTTGTTTTGCCTTTCAATTCTGAAAGAATACTTTATGTGATCATTTGTTAATTCCTTTTAATAAATAAACTATGGTTTATTATACTATTTTATTGATTTTCTTGAAGATAAATTAAGATTAAATTTTCATAGATAACAATCAAAATGATAAGATTGGCGTTTTTTTAATCAAACAGATTTAAAATCATAAAAAAAACTTGTACTTTGAAAAGAGAGTGCGTATAGTGTTTTACATAGAGAGCAGATAGAAAAAAGTTGCTTTCTTAGGTTCAAACCAGATGAGAATATATATTAATGTAGACTTGATTGGTGAACCGCATTGCCCCCTTAGCTCAGTTGGTTAGAGCGCCCGACTCATAATCGGTAGGTCGCTGGTTCAAGTCCAGCAGGGGGCACCAGGATCAACTTGCAGTTTCAAAATGTAGTTTAGTAGTAAATTCTGATGGGTCGCCAACTTATCAGAATCTATGCCTCGATGGTGAAATAGGTAGACACAGGGGATTTAAAATCCCCCGGCGGCTTACGCTGTATCGGTTCGAGTCCGATTCGAGGCACCAAATTTTAAAAAGATATTATATATTTTTATATAATATTCAAAAAATCCACTTCTATTAATTCTTCATGATATTGAAAATCTTATAACCTAACTACTTAATCCTTTTCCAGCCTCTTCTATATTTCTTGATAAAATAGCTTGTAACTTACTATGGGAATTGATAAAATAAAGAAACTTTAAGAGCTTTTTTAATTTTTATTTTTAACGTCAAGAGGAATAAACATGAAAGTTATTATTGAAATGACAAATGAAGAAAAAAAGGCAATGGAACTTGTGGGTGTCAATGAACAAAAAATTCAGGAAATCTTACTGGAAAAGATCGATAATATTTCGGTAAAGAAAACAAAGATTTTTCATCAGGTTGAACTTTCTGTAGAAGTTAAGAACGTTAAAAAATAATAACTTCAATTAATTTTAACTAAGGATATCCTGTGAATAATAGATTTGAGCAGTTCTTAAAATATGATTTTCAAAAAGCTTTCGATAATCCCTCTAATGGTCTGGATGAAGATTGCTGGGAAAATGTGTTTGGATTAAAAACTTTAGGTATTATGTTTGATTTCTCCAAAGATTTGGGTGTTTGTGTTGAAATCCAGCATGAAGGTTTCCATCGTCATATTCAGTTCATTTTTAAAAATAAAGATAACAAAGATGTTAATGTTGTCTTTTCGAGGAGTTGTGATCCTGATGATTGGGCGGGTCAAGAAGAATTTAATTGCGATGATCCTTCTGCTGAATCCAGTTATTTTGCTGAAAATCATCATAACATTCCATCTTCAACATTAGATTATTTAGGTATTACACAAGAAGAAATTAACACACTTAATGAAATCAAAAACAATTTAATTAACTTCGTAAAAGAAAGAAATGACAATATTGAAGTGGAAGATTGTTATTAGATTGAGTAAGAAACTGAATGTTTTATTGCTATTAGACCGCCTTTACTGGCGGTTTCTTTATGTTTGTTATCTCGTTGGTTCACTGTGATTAATAGGTAAGAAGGTAATAAGAATAAAAAATGGTTGAACTGATTAGCGAGCATAGGTATAATGGTAAAAATCCTAAATCAATATGCTTTTTAATTACGAGAAGATAAAATGAACAAGCTAACTGTTAAAGCAAGTGATCTTATTAAAACTTTAAAGAATGCCAAAACATTCGGGGATAGTAATGTTTTTTTGAGTGAACTTGTTAAAATGCGTGATGATTTTGAACTATCAAAAGGTAAGATAATGTTATCTGTAGAGATTGGTACCGATGATGATTTTCTTTTAAATAGCACTTCTTTCCTGGAAGAAAAGTTTGTAGTAAATGATGAAACATTGCATGAAAGCTTTATGAAATTCTTCGATAGTCTTGATGTAAAAGTAATTGAAGCTAAGAAACATAAATTTTCTGATTTGAAGGATATGTTAAAAAGTGAAAGCTTCAAACAACGACTCAATGAAGAGGGTGCTCTTGAAGTAGGCGGTAACTGCACTGTAAAAGTAAAATTGCTTCCATTAAGTAATTTGGTGGACTTTGGTTATATGTGTATAGATTTGTCTGCTTAATTAATAATAATATTTTATGTAAGCCCCTTGTGGGGCTTTTTTAAAGGGATATATTTGGGTGATATTGATGAAAGACATTTATTTTGAAAGAGTATGTGAATATTTTTCCAACCATAAAAAATGGTATTCCAAAAGATTCAGTTATTCAGCATGTGAATTGTGGTTATGCGTAGAAGCCTGCAATATTCTTAATTTTGATCATGAAAAAGCATTTTCTTTAAGTGAAGATAGTAAATATTGTTTTAATGAAGATGCAAAAAGGGATCTTACAATTTACAATACTCTTAATGATGAGGTTATTTCCCATATAGAGGTAAAGCTTCTTTATCCGTCTTATTCCTTATCTAAATCCAATATGAAAATACAGGAAGTGTTTGACAAATTTAAAAATAAAAAAGCTAATGAACAATGTAATCTATCTGGTTGGTTTTTTTTAATATGGTCTTCATTAAATAAAGGTGCATATTTGACATCTGAAAATTTTTTTAACGATAAAGTTAATCAAATTAAATTAATGACTGATGAAAATGAGAATTTTAGTTTTGATGAGAGTAATTACACTCATGTACTGGAAGATGTTTTTAAATGGAAGGAAGGAACAAAAGAAATTATAGTAAAAGCTATCTATGTTAAAAATAATATCTGATATTTCATAGTGTTATTATCGGTCAAGATTTTTAAAGACTTGAAAATTTAAGTGTATTAGGACTAAAAGTGTTGTACTTGCAGCATCAAACGTGTATAGTACTACACATGGACAACAAGGCAGCGTATGATAAAAAAGCTTGTTGTTATTTACCTCAAATGAAAAGGAAATACAAATGAAAAAAATTATTGCTGCTTCTCTTATCGCTCTGACTCTGGCTGGTTGCTCTTCAAATCCTCAAAAGGGACATTACGATCAGAATGGTGAGTATATTGCTTCTAAAGAAGCAGTGGATGCTGATCGTTGGGAAACCCTTGGTGCAGTAGCAACTGCTGCCGCCGCTGTTGCTGGTTTGGCTCTGGGTATTGTAGCTGTAACTAAATAAAACCTGATAGAAAAAGCCCTTCGAACAAGGGCTTTTTTATTCTGATAAAAAGCTTGTACTCTAATCTGAATCAAGGTATTATATTTTAATAAACTAATGCGTTGTTAGCTCAGTTGGATAGAGCAACCGCCTTCTAAGCGGTAGGTCGTAGGTTCGAGTCCTACACAGCGCACCAGAAATAATAGTAAATTATATTAGTAATCTGAAATTTTAAAAGATGATAAAATAAAGGTTCGATATGAAAAAAATGAATGAAGTATCTGTGATTACTGATGGTGAGCAATTCTATGATGCAAATGGTTATACGTATAACTTAAGTATTGAAACAGTAGAAAATATTGGTTTTTCAAAAGAAGATGCCCAAAAGGTATGTGATAATTTAAATCAATCGGCTTACGATGGTAAGCTTAAAGTAGCCAAAGTAGAATTTTTCGCTAAAATTTCTTAATACTTTTCTGAATTCTGAATTCTGAATAAGAGGTTAGTTATTATGGAAGAGCTTGAACTGGTTGTTGAGTTCTATGAAAAGAAAATTTTTGGTGAAGATAAATCCAAATTTATTGTAAAAGCAACAGAAGAATGCTCCCTTGCACCGATTGCCGATGAATGGGAATTTGAATCAGCAGAAGATCTTAAAACTCATTTCCCAACATTCAAGTCTTTGATTTTAGAGTTTTTCAATTCAGAGCACTGGTGTTATAAAGCTTCAGAGGGGGATGACCGTCAAATTACAATCCTTAATGTTGTTGGTAACAATGGATTGTATGACGATCTGAATTCTGTAGGTTATGCTTCTGAATGCAACAGTAATGATGAAGATGAACCAGATTAATTATCATTAAGTTAAAAAAAAGCCCCATGAGGGGCTTTTTTTACATTCTTTTTTTGCGTTGAGCAGACAAGTTTATTTCATTCATGTCCAGTTGTTTGGAAAGAAATAGTTTTTCCAGTAGAGAAGATGCCGAGCTAGGTGCATAATAAGGATCTTGTGTTATACTTTCATACTTTGATTTAGTCATGTTTAGAAGAGTTTCTTCATTAACATTAGGGTAGTTATCTTTAAATAAATTATATGCATTATAGACACTTTGGGATAACATAGAGAATAAATATTTAGTATCTGTAGAGCTAAAGCTGTATTTCAAAGAAATCTGACGCACTAATTTATCATTATACAAGGAAGAAAAAACAGATTCTATTTTTGCTAAAGCATTTTCATCATCATTAATAAATTTGTTTATAAGATTTTTAAATTCTTTATCCTTAGAAATTTGTAATGAGTTTTCAACATCATATTTATGAATAATGCTAATAAGTAAAGGTTCATTAAATGAAAGGATATTATCAGTTATAAACTCTTTTTTTATTTTATATAACCCATCGGAAGTTAATTCAAATCTATCCTTTATATCAGGGGGCGGTGTGGAAATATCAGCATAATCATCAAATAACAAATCAGATATAAATCTATAGCTAAGAAAATCTTTTTCTTCATCGCTTTTGTAATATTTAAAACCTTTAGCTAATAGTAGGGTGCTAATAGGTCCCTTTGGTGATTCATAAGCATAACTGTATTCTATTTGACCTAATAAATTAAACTCATTTGATGAGGAGAATTTTTCTTTTACAGAATCAGGATAAATATTAATAAGATTATTTAAGTTGGAAATTATATGAGAAGCTTCTTCTTCTCTGAATGATTGAGTTTTAAGGTAATGAAAAAAATATCTGTTAGTTAAAATATCAGAAAGAATATATTCGTTTTTTTTAGCTGAGGAAAATATAGCAGGATGATTCAGATATTCTGTAAAATAAGGCTGGCATATAATAGAATGTAAAAAGCTTTTAGTGTCAAAAGATGAATTATAAATAAATTTGTCAGTAAATTTTTTGAAATTTTCTTCATCGTTGTGGATTTTATTATCAGTGTCATTGCAAAATTGATAAATACCATCATATATGGCAAATAAATTATCACTTAAATATACTTTATTGCATTGCTCAAGTAATTTTGATATAAAGTTTAACCCTAGACCATCTTGATTATAAAGATAATAAATTAAATTTTTTGAAGGTGAGTCACACTGTTCATAATTCAAATCCACTGAAATTTTTTTATTAAAAGAGACTGATTTTTCGATTTTTAATTCAAGAGAGTCAAAAATATTTAAAAATTCACTCCTGTCTATTACATTATTGTGTTCATGCGTGTATTTTTTAAAGTTCTGAAACAAATTATCTAGTTCAATATCATTTTTTATTGAAAAATATTTGTTGTGTGAAATAACGAATTTTAGAGCTTCAATATTCTCACTTGCAAAAGCCAAATTTAAAGGTGTATTGTTGTATGAATCAGATTGTTGAAACAATGAAAAAGTATTATATGAAAAATGCTTTTCATTGTTTTTAACCCCATTTATGATAACATCAGCCATTTTTTTATTAAAATTGTTATTTTTTAGAAAAATATGAAAAATATTTTCATGTTTATTTTCAAGTGAATAAGGTAAAGATAGTAAAAATTCCACGTTATTAGGGTCATTTGCCTTAATAGCTATTTTTAAAAAATTCAAATAATCCTCTGCATGGTTTTTTAAATATTCGGAAATATTTTTTTTATTTTGTTCGTTGTATTCTTTGTTTAAAAAAATACTCTCAATTTGAGATTTTTGCATTGAAAAGCCCTCTTTTTATTATCTACTAATTAATTGTAACAAAAAAAATCTATATTGTATCTATTATATTTACTTTTTTTGTTCTTTTTAATATAAATAAAATATATATTTATTGGTAAAATGTAGTTATTTTTTACTGGTAATTAAAAAAGAGAAAAAGCAGCTTATTATTAATTGAAATAAACCTCGGTGAAGAGGTTTATTTTATTAATTAAATGAGGATGTTATTTTTAAGTTTTAAAAGTAAATCTTCTGGATTTTTAACATATTCAAAGTTAAAGCCATAGTCTATGCTTAATCCATCGCATATTTTATTATCACCCACATGTAAAACATTTAATGGTTTAAGTTCAGTAATTTTATTTATATTATTAAAAGTTGTGTTAAATATATTATGATGTGGCTTTGCAAACAAGATTTGATCTGAAAAAGAAGCCGTATCAAATACATTCCATTTATCAAATATATTTTTATATAAAGTGTTGCCTGAAATAAAGTTAGTATTGCTGGTGATAGCTAATATAAAACCAGATCTCTTAATCTCTTTTAAATGCTCTACTAATTCTTTGTCATATTTTGGTATATAATTATTAAAAACAATCTGACATTCATTCATTAAATGTTCATGGTTTACTTCTTTTTTATTGGCTATTTTGCACAGAATTTTCCAGCAATCAGAAGTGCTAAAACAGGTTCCATTAATTTCAGCAACAGTATCAAAAAACTTTTTACAACTTCTGTAAATTTCATTTGCCTTTTCATAATCAATATTTAAATGTTTTGAAATAATCTCATTTCGGACAATAGTATATTCTTTATTGGAAGGGATTAATGTATTCCATACATCAAAAGATATTGCTTTTATATTTTTATTATTCATGAAGTGACCTTTTAGTTAAAAAATAATTATATTTTATTATTTAGAAAAAACAAGAGAGTAGCTTTACTATAAAATAGAGATTAAACAGAAAAACAGGTCAATAAAACCTTGTAACTTTCACTAAATAAATGTATATTATTACTCATACAGTAATTATGAAGATGTTCTGATTATTTTTCGGATTCAGAATAAACTAAAAAAAATGAAAGTAGAGGAATAAAATGTCTAAGCATGTAGATTATGTTTTGCAATATGATGAGCATCAGAAAAAAGTAAAATTTTTGCTTGAACAATTTCAGAAAAATGAAATTTCTTTCGAAAAAATGTCAGAAGAAGTGTTGAAAGAAGTATCTTTTCTGGAAGCCGCTTATGTGCAACTCGTAGAAGAATCGCAGGCAGAAGAATAGGAGTTTAGATGAATCCAAGACCAAACCGAAATCCCGTTCCAATCAGTGATGAAGTTAAGGCAAGGCTGATTGAAATGTTAAAGCCCAAAAGCAATGTGGTTTTTGTCGATTTTAAAAATAAAAAATAATAACTTATATGAAAAAGAAGCCTGTTGGCTTCTTTTTTTTAATTAGGTATATGTTTATTCTTAATAAGATAATCAAAACTTTCGATAATATAAGCTACATCTTCATTATTTTCTTTATTATCACCTTGCCACAATGCTAATGCCATTATCTGTGGCATTCTGCCAATAAAATCAATTTCAGAAACAGAAGTAGAACCAGGAAAATAATATTCACTATTTCTTTGTTTAATTAATTCAATATAGTTATTTAAAGCTTTAATTGTCCCATCTTTGTTTATATTTAACATATTCTTACTTCCCCTTAAATAATTTGGTTCATTTTCCTACCAATATTAATAGTTTTTATTTTTAAGGCAATAAAAGAATAAATAAATTTGCTTTAATAAAGCATGGAATGATAATTTTAATGGAATTAAATATAATAAAGGGTCATTCAATATGTCAACAAAATCAAAAAAAATATTACAAGGTGTTCTTATTGGTATTGTATTGCCAATATTGATTATATTTGCATGGTATAAAATAGAAATAACACCAGAGATTAATCAAATAAACTCTTTAGTTTCGTTCAATGAAAATCATATAAAAGAATTAAAAGAAAAAGATCCCGAAAAATTTCTTTTTAATGATAATTACAATGATGAGCAATTTAATAAAGATTATAAATTATTTAGTGATATTTATAAAGTCACTTATAATAAAGAAAAAGAAGATAATTGGGGTAAGGATTATCCAAAAGTTTTATGGGGTGGAGTGTTAAACAAGTATTATAGTATAATGTATTTAAATAAAGTTTATCCTGAATTTAGTTATGATAAATTAATGGATTATCAATTATTAAATACTTTAAAAGCTATTTCAGTTAAAGATGAAAATAAAAGGGATGCGTTGTTACTTGAGAATAGCAAGTTTGTTAAAGAAAAATTTAGATATACGGAATTAATAATGCTGGAGTCCACTAATTCTATACTTTTTATGGATAAATACTATTATGATGAAATGGTGAAACTTTTTAATGATAAATATGGTGATGATTCTATTATAAAAGCATTAATGGTTAAAAGCACAAATATCATTCCTGTATTAGAAAATGTCAAAAAATCAAGCAATAATTTAGATAAACAAAATAAAGAAGACTCTGACAGGGATGCTATTACCAGAAAAGAAAGAGATAAAATAAACTTAAAAATAGGTGAAGCTTTTTTAAATAATGATAAAGATAAAATGAAATTATATGTAAAACAAATGAGAGAATACATGAATTTCTTAAATGGTTTTAATTTGCCATATTATCAAGAATTAGGTAGAACAAGCAGTTATGATTACAAAAAAAGAGTAATAGCATTACAAGTAGTGCTATTTAAAAACGGAAGCGATAAGGATACGGAAAAATTATTACATACAGTAGCATTGTCTCGTTATCCTTATTAATAATTAATCAAAACGAATACCGCCTGTAAAGGCGGTATTTTATAATTCTTTTATGCTGATATAAAGCTTAAATTCTTTTATGTTTAATCTGGACGGATGTTTTTTCAGTATTGAAAACTTTATTTAACTCACTTCGTTCCATTTCAATAAATTCTTCGATATAAATTTTTTGTGCTTCTTGTTTAGATTTTTCAGAAAGAAAAGAATAGGGTGTTTTATTTTTTTCGCCATTTCCAGTAAAAATGTTTAAATTATTTTCTTTAAACCATTGAATATTTTCTGGCGTAATAGATGAACCTTTATTTTTAAATAAAAAATATAATTTAGAATAATTATCTTTATCTTTTTGTTGAATGATATCTTTAATATTATCCTGAACTTTGACAAGATTTATGAAATCAATAAAGAATGACATTTTACATTCATCAATGGAGCAGATATTATCTATAACCACTGTAGCATCAAAATTTTTTAGATTATTTTTTAAAGCATATTGCATGAATTCAATATGGTTAAAATAACAGGCTGCATGAATAATTTTATCTATATATTTCTTATCATCCAGGTTATAGATTTTAAATAAAGCTTCTAATTGCCTCTCTGAAAGAGAAGATATATTATAGTAAGTGGCATGATTTTCTCTGAATTTATAATCAATCTGACAAGGGAAAAAACTTTTTTTTTAAAATTTATATAATGAATTTTTTTCTAAACATTCTTCTTTGTTAATTTCCAGTTGACCATATTTAATAATAGAAACAAGATCATCCGTCATGTCAGTATATTTGTCGTTATTAACATTTAAATGTGCTCCCTTTGAAACAAGATAAGCGATAGATTTAATCTGTAAATTTGCGACAGCGATTGTTAGTGCTGTTAAAGAATATCGTGTTAAAGGTGCATGTAAAGCCTCTGGATGTTTTTCATAGAAATACTTTAAAGTATCAGTGTCCCCTTGCGCTGCTGCAAAAGCGATATGATTTAGTCCTTTTTTGGTATCATAAAATTCACGAAAACATCCATCAACTTTTTTAAAATCCAGTTTTACTCCAATTTCATCAAGAATCGCAAAAAGACCATGTTTAAAAATAATGCTGGTAGTTAAAGGAGAAAAACCATTATTATCTTTTTCAAACAACATATCATGGGGAAGAAACTTTAACCACATTTTAAGAGATGTTTTAGATATTTTGGTTTCAAGAATTTTTTGAAGAAAGTTCTTGTTTTTATTATCTCTGTAAGTTGAAAACATGTTTTTAGCTTCTGATATATCATCAGGATAAGGTTGATTAAAAGCATGGCCTTTAGCTAAGGCAATTTCTTTATCTGTATTGTAAGATACGTCTTTTATCAGAAACAAACGAATTTGAGACTCATATAAAGCAATGTCATTATGTATACCATTATTATAGTACCCAAAAATAATAGAATTAATAATAGATTCTTGATTTCTCTTTTTAAAATAATCTTTAATTTTTTTAAACATGATATTCTCTTTTTACTTGTATGATTTTATTATATCTAAATAGTGTTTTGGAGTCATTAATTATTTGTATATAAATCGGTTGCTTTTATTTTTTAGTAATGATAAAGTTAAGTTCTTGAGAGCTTCACTTTGAAAAAATATCTAATAGTGTTTTTTTAAAGTGATGGTTAAACTCCATCTCGGTAACTGAGGCTGGCGTCATCTAAGAAATTAGGTGCAGGAAGGGAGGTAGGTTCGATTCCTGCTGATTGTTGATAAGTTAATAGACTTATCATAACTCTGGTTGAGACAAATGGTTCGGCTGGCTCGGCCGTTAAACGCACTGCGGAATCAGTCGAAGAGCAAAAAAATCATTGTAAAATGACAACCCCAAGTCAATAAAAAGAGGCACTAACTTCTTTCTATTAACTATGGGGTATTTTTATGTATAAAAAATTTGTTTTTCATTACTTCTTCGTTTCTGATAAAAATAATAACTTTGCTATTATTTCCACTTCCCCAGAGAAACTTCTTTCATATCAAAAAAAATTATTAGATTCATCGATTAAATTCTCTGACACTAAAATATTTTATTCAAATAATCATAAAAAAATAAAAGAGTTCATTAATCCAGATAATAATGAATTTTTTATTATGAAAATTAATAATGTTAAAAACGAAGATCAATTAACAAAAGTGCTGGAAATAAAAAGTGATGTTTTTAAACCAGAAACAGAAATGGAAAAGTTTCTGAGTGATAATAACCTATTAAAATTATGGATAGATGGTCTTTTGAGTGGTATTGCAGCTAATATTTATTATGAACGTTCAAAATCATTTGGTATCAGAAATAAATATAATGAAAAAACAATAGCATTTAATGATTTTAACTCAATCTGGAATTTAGAAAAAGAATTTAATGGATATAGTGCTGAAAGAGATGGTGAATTTGCCAAATTTTATTACAGAACTGAATATCGTTTAATTAGTTTGGCAGGTAAAAAATGTAATGAAGATTGGTTGAAGAAAATAAAAGAAGAGTGTTATTTATAATGAAAGTTATTACGGGTAAGATTTAAATTGAGAAATAAAAAAGACCTACTGTGAAGTAGGTCTTTTCTTATTATGTATAAATAATATTTAACTGATTATGCTGAAAATCATCAAAAAAGCGATTTGATGCATTCAAAGTCATAATGAAAATATCATTTTTTCTGTTTAGGTTAGCTTGTGGTGTATCCATATCTAAAGTAATAGTTCCCAAGCAACCACCAGAATAACCAAAAGTTACATCAATTCTTGAACCACCACCAGGAATTGCAAAGATTTCATCAGTATTAAGGGTTTTAACAAGATGATTGTATACATCTTTAATTAATTGATGATGTCTTTTTTTAATTTGTTCAAAGTGGTTTAAGTGATGAGCAATACTTTCTTTTTTAGTTTTATAGTCATCACCATAAAAAGTAATACAGTACTGAACTCCATCATAATTAATAGCACTGGATTTTTTAGTATGTCCTTTTGCTCCAATAACTGGTTTAACATCCACACCATTTACTTTAAAAGCATTAATATCTTCTTCACTTAACTGATAAGAATCAGCCCTTTCTTCTGATTGTTTCTGACACAATGCATTGTATTTTTTCCAAAAATCAATCATGTCTTCATCATTTATGTCAGTAACTCGGATTTCATTTAAGGATTTAATTTTATAAAATTTATGTCTGTTTCCCATCTTTGTTAATGTGCTATTTTTACCTTTAAAATAATAAAATTCATTATTAAATTTTAAATAAAAATCAATATCAAGCTGATCTTTTGTATCAAAAGAATGGGATAAAAACATGGTGTTATCAGGAATGTTTTCTACAGAAAAACAAGATTCAATCCATTTTTCACTATAGGTTTTAGGGTTAATAATAGCCGTTTTCATAAAAAATTCCTCTATGTAATAATCCAGTTATAGATAACAAATATATATAATTTTGGAATTATATCAGAAAATGTAATATAAAATCAATGCTTTTTTTATACCATAATGTGAACCGTTGATACTACGTCCTTATATGTCTGATTTAAGGTGATTCCGAATAAACTACAAACTATAGTAGTTGTTTAGAAAATAGCAAAAATGGTATATTTACCTTGAATATTTATTCACATAAAGTAAAAGAGGGTGTTATGAAAAAGTCGGGTAAATTCTTTGGTTTAGTTATTGTAGCTTTAGCAATTAGCGGAGTTTTTTTTATTCCTAACTATATAACAAAAGCTAAAACAGACAAAAAAACAGAAAAAAAATTAACTGAAAAAGAAATAAAGGAAGGGAAAGGTTTAGTTTCTTATGTAGAACTTTCAAAAGATAAAAATCTTACAATTGCTCAATATATGGATATAATTAAGAAAGATAAAAAAAATGCCGATAAAGTATTAAGTGAAAAAATAAATGCTGATGAAATGTTCGTATTAAATAGTGTATTTAATATGAATAAAATTATATATGATATGTTTGATCGTGGCTCATTTAATAATATTGAAGCACTAAAAGATGTAGATTTAGATAGTATGACAAAGGTTATTAATACAAACATGAAATTAGCTAAAGCTCCTATATATCATGGGGATTTAAGTAAAATAAAAACAAACGATTTATTTGTCCGATCAGTATTAATGGGAGAGGATTTTTTTAGTACACGCAAAGAAGAAATAAAAGAAGTAAAAAGAAAGATAGAAAATTGTATTATTTTAAAAGAGGGGACTCTTGAAGCTAATATGATTGTCAGCATATCTATGTCTGGTTCAGAAATGACTACTATACAAGTTGGCGATTTTTTAAAGAAATGTGGATATAAAGATGCTAAGCCTTCTCAACCATTTTATTCTTTTGATAATAAAAAGAATGATAATGATGATATTAAAATTCTTGAGGGTAACACTGGTGAAATATTGTTATCTATGATTTATCATCACGATTATGAAATTAATAAGCACTGGAAAAGATTTCCTTATAGTCCAGATGAAATGAATACTATTGCTGAATATTTAAAAGGTGGTTTTGAAATACCTGGTTTAAATAAAAAAGATTTTTTAAATGACCGCTCTAAATTAAAGTTAGGGGATATTGTTAAAAATTATAATAAAAATAATATTGCAACACCAGTTATCAGGGATAGCGAATTAGATATAAAGGATTATTATTATAAAGATTTACATATGTTAAAAAGAATGGGATATACCGATAAAGAATTTACTAATAAATTACAAATGTGTTATTATAAAATAGAGAACAGTAATTATTTGAAATATAATTTAGCTCTAAGTAAAAATTCTAAAATAGGAACTGTTTTAGAAATGTGTGAAAAAGATCTTGATAATTTTCAATATGAAAGAATGCTTTAATTGTTAAATATATTTAATAAAACCTTCGATTAGTCGAAGGTTTTTTATAACCTTTTTTTCGGATTAATGGGCATATTTGATTTTTTATTAATTGCTTTTTTTAAAAATTTTTGCTCTTCTAAAATTAGAGAAATTTTAATAGTTTCTTTAAAATCAGCTATTGATGCTAATTTCCAGAGTTCAGAATTTTCAGAAAAAGACTTTAAATAGTTAATAGATTTTTTTATGAGATTGTCTATATTTTTTTCTATTTGAAATATATCATGAGATTTTAGATATTCTTTTTTTATTAAAAAATTAATATTTAATTCTGAACTATTAGAACCGCAATGTATATCTAATGAAATGTCATTAGGTAAATTTTCTCTTAAAACTTCTTCAAGAAAATTGCCTAATTTATAATTTCCAGATGGTGAATTATCTTTAAAAGAATGATAGTTAAACTTTTTATTAATACAAAAACTGGTTGAAATAGAAGATTTTCTGGTCATATTTAAATTTTTCTCATTAAGTAATATTAAAAATAAATAAGGAGCCGAATAAGGCTCCTATCTATCTCTATCTATTTAATACAATTCCATTCCTGTTTAAGAAAGCTATTTCACTACGAGTTAATCGCCTTCCATTGATAGATTTTTCGATTAATCTATGAATTTCAGTCTGATTTGCAGTTCTCTCTCTTAATTCTAATTCAGTTAACATCTGGTAGTATTCGTCATCAGTCTGTTCTCGACGAATACAAATATTATACTGATAGAAACCGCTATAGCATCCTTCATCATCTATATCCAGAAATACACTATCTCCATGAATTAAGATTAGTTCCTGCATTCTGTTGATAATATCCACTGCATTTAGACTTAAATCAGATACTGGAATATTCCCTACAACTTCAATAACTGTCTGCCTTTCTATACTCATGATAATTACCTCGTTAAATGGATTTCAAAAAAATTGATGTCCAACATAACTTGGTTTGAATATTATAGCTGATGTGAATCCATAAAATCAAGAAACTTCTGGTAGAAATTGTTAATTAGTTAAAACAATAAGGCTTGTACTAATAATCAACTTTATATATAATTATCGAATTCATTTAAGGTAATAACAAAATGTTACTACATTGGATAAGTTTACTGTTTAATTATTTGTGATTTTAAATCATTTTTATAAATTTTTTTAATGGTATATGAGGATAAAATAATGAAAAAAATTTTATTAACTATCTTAATATTATGTAGTTTCTCAAGTTTTGGTTCTACATTTTACGAGTGTGAAATTTTTAATGGTAAAGTTAGTTATTGTGGTAGGTGGGGTCAGGGTCAGTCAGTTCCTGTATTACAATCAGATGGTTCCTATCGAGATTGTGATGTTTTTAATGGACATATGAGTTATTGTGGTTCATGGAGTCAACAAAAAAGCAGTCCTGTATTGCAATCAGATGGATCTTATAATGACTGTAGTATTTTTAATGGCAGTGTAGGTTCTTGTAATGGCTGGTTTAGTGGTAAAGCAATTATAGAAAAACAATAATATTATTTTAGTGGAGAATAAGATGAGTGAATATAAAATATTAACCGATGAAGAAGCTCTTGAATATGCTAAAAAACAAGGCTGGAATATGTTTAGTTTAAATCCAGCTAATTTAGAAAGGAGAATAGACGTATCTGCTTTCTCATGTCCTGCCTGTCAAAGCAAAAATGTTGAAATTGAACCTATTCAAATGTGTCCGACAGAAGTTAAAAATAAATATTCTAATAGTGTTCATAGCATGAAGTGTCAAGAATGTCATTTAAAAACAACTTTGTGGAATATTGCAATTGCCAATAATTATTTCGTAAGATCTATGTATAAATAATCCAAAAATAAAGAACAAAACCTTGTCGGAATCAAGGTTTTTTATTACATTTAGTTTAAAAAAGCAGGAAGAATTAATAAAAAAAAACTTGTACTTGCGGATCTGCTCATGTATATTGTTTCACATAGGCAGTGAGATATAAAGAATTAAACATATTTATTGTTTGTTGAAAAATGCACCGTTAGATCAGTTGGATAGAGCAACCGCCTTCTAAGCGGTAGGTCGTAGGTTCGAGTCCTACACGGTGTGCCAGAAGGCCCTTTAGCTCAGTTGGTCAGAGCAGTCGACTCATAATCGATTGGTCGTTGGTTCAAGTCCAACAAGGGCCACCAGTATAAAATTAACAGGTGAACATCATATGTCAGTAAAAGAATCTTTAATTGATGAAGTGAAAGCCTTTTTAAAAACTGATGCAAATGAAACTTTTGCTTCTGAAAAAGATAATGGTTTTTGCTGGGAGTTATATCTTAATTTTCATCTGTATTGTAAATGTCAAAATTTATTAGTAAAAAAATTAATTCCTTTTTCTAAAGAGGGTAAAACTGATCAAGAGTTTTTAAAATCGTATCAGGAAGTTGTAGAATCTTTAGAAGATATCGTTTTGAAATTTAAAGATGATTTTTTAAAAGAATATGACCTGGTAAGTGTCAGTTTTGAAGAAATGTTGCCTAAAATTATTTCTTTCTTCAAAGAAAAACGCTCTGTAGATTTTTTGGCACTTAATGATGAAGCTCAAAAGGATTTGTTAAGACATGAAGATATTGTTGCCTATGAAGATTCACTACATAATTATATTAGAATGACTCATATGCAATATAAATATTTGTACCAGAAAGGTTCTGTTTTTTTGTAATATTAAAAATATCTCTATTTAATAAGTGTATATAAAGAATTATTCGTTCAAATCTGACCTTTGCAATATGAAAATATAGAATTAAAGGCTTTGTAATGTTCACATAGGTTATTTTATTTATCCAAATTCGCCATAAAAACCCGTCCTTCAGGGCGGGAGGATGTCAATACTCTACAAATTGAAGAGGGTGAAAAATGTTAAATATAAAAGAAAATATGACTATTTGTTTCATGTTTGTGGCTTCTTTAGTAGCTTGTTTATTAATAATTAATGTGTTAAATCGAAATTACGAAGATGAAATGTATCAAAAAATCCCAAGAGTTATTATGAAAAAAATGAATTATGATGATTTTGAAGCATTTCAATATTATAAGTTCCCTGAAAACATCACTACTGGATATTTTTTTAATAAAACAAATACCGATAATAATGGAGTTGTTCATGTAGGTAAAAAAGAACACTTTGTTAATTTTTATATTGAAAACCCTGTTTCTGAAAAAAAATCCAGCGATTATTTCAACATGGTTTTTGATACTACTAATTTAGGCTGTAGTCTTACTATACAAAGACTGAATATTATAGAATTAAAGGATAAGCATTTGAAAGATATTTTAATTAATGGAGTTTCGATGAAAGAAACCAAGAATCCTCTGATGGTTAGGTCTGAGAAAAAATGGCGTGGATGCGCTCCATTAAATAAAAATGGTTCTAAAGATACTGATAAAATAAAACTGGAAATTCAGACTTATTTTGAGCCTCATTAATAAATTTACCTAATTTATTTATTTTTAATGCCTCTAATATTAAGGATGTTTATTTGAATCCTTTTAGAGGCAAAGAAAATAAAAAAGCTTGTAATAAATAAAAAAATGATTTAATATACATGAATGATTAACATCAAACTTATAAAAATCTTAGTTTATTGGTAAAATAGCGCCCTCATAAGATGAAGTTATCAAGTTCGATTCTTGATAGATTTTTATAAGTTTTGATGTTTTTTTGTTATAAAATATAAAATTTTATAGCAGAAATGAATAATAAGATACTCCCTTTCCTTTATAGAAAGAGCTATGGTGCAAACTAACTATAGAGGAAATCAAAATGAGTCAATTGTATATTTTAAAAGAAGTTGAAAAAGTAACGAAGATCGCTAAAAATATTTTTGGAGATATTGTTGCTAAAGTTTATTATGCGGAAAGTGATTATTCAGATGATTACAATAGAGTAGTAAATTCAATAAATCATTCAATAGAAACAGCTTTTAATTGCGAAGAGTCTATTGAACAAGATGGCAAAAATATTGTAATTGAATTTACAAATGGTAAAAAAGTTATTTTTTCAAATTCAGAGTGGGGGTGTATGGAGTCATTTGATGATGGTGATATAAAAACCATTATCAATTAACATCCTTTCAATCTGAATAATGGGTTTTATGGCGAAAGTAGATAAAAGATGGTTGTGTAAAATCATCTTTTATTTTTAAGTTTAAAATATAAGCAGTTAAACGTTGAAATGAAAAATAATGTTGTAATTTTAAAAAGATTATAGTATTATTTTTTTAATGCTGATTTAGCTCAGTAGGTAGAGCAACTCACTTGTAATGAGAAGGTCACTGGTTCAATTCCGGTAATCAGCACCAAAGAATTTGCTATATTCATAAAAGTGTATTATGGATGCTCTAAATGTCGGAAAATCCCGTCCTCTTTAACATCAGCACTTCAATGAAAAGCAAATTCCCTGCTTCCTTAGTTCAGTCGGTAGAACGGTGGACTGTTAATCCATATGTCGCTGGTTCGAGTCCAGCAGGAAGCGCCAGTGTAATAAAAATGCCTACTACGTCCTGCTTAGTGAAGCGGAACGAGTACTCTGTAAAAGGCGATGAGGGGGATGAGTATAAGCCTTCAAGTTCCAGAAACAGAAGTGGAACAACTGTTTTTGTGTAAGAATTATGGTTCTATACCTCACTTTCATGTGGGGTATTTTTTTATACAAATTTTATAATATATCTCCGTACTTTCAACAGAAAGAATGTTTATTAATTTTTATCCATCCTCGCCGTAAAACCTCGTCATTCAGGGCGGGGAAGATGTCAAAGTTGAAATCTTGAAATTAAAATTAGTGGATTCCCGTTACAATTGTATGTATAATACACATCAATATAGTAAATAACTTAGGATTATAAAATGAACGAATCACAAAAAGAAGAGTTGTGTTTGCTTGCCCCCCTTATTTTCCTTTGTTTGTGTGGATTTGCTTTTTTAGGTTTTATGGTTTGGGAACATCACCAAACAGGTTCCAGAGTAGTAGTGAAAACAGAATTTAAAGAATATGAAGTTGTAGGTATTGATCCACCTAAACATTTTTATCTGGATCTTAAAGAGAAAAAATCAGGTCACATTTTTAACCATGTTTATGTATCAAAGCATTGCAATAATTGGCGAAATTTAAAGTTAGGTTCTGTATATTCATTTAAAGAAGTAATTTATAAATTCGAAAAGAAACCAGAGAGATATGTTAAAATTGAAACTGGTGGTTCTGATTTCTGCCACAATTTATAACATAAAAGAGATGGTTTATATGGAAAAAATGAGTGAAGTTGAAAAAATTGCGGTATATGGTCTATGGTCATGTATTTTATTTCTTTGTCTTTGTATGGGGGGATTATATCTTATATTTGGTTTTCCTGAAAAAATCATAGTGCTTGAAAGAAATGTTAAAGAATATGAGGTGGTAGGAATTGATCCACCTAAACACTTTTATCTGGATCTTAAAGATAGAAAAACAGGTGAAGTTTTTAACCATGTTTATGTATCAAAGCATTGTTTTGAATGGCAAAATTTAAAATTAGGTTCTGTTTATTCATTTGAAGAAATTGCCTATAAGTATGAAAAAAAACCAGATAAATATAAATATATAAAAATTGATGGTCAAAATTTTTGTAATAGCTTGTCATAGAAAACAATTGTTAATATTTTAATTTTTTGATAGTATAAATGCTTAATGAAAAGGAGATTTTAATGAAGCCCTATGGTCATTCAAGAAAAGATAAACAAGAGTGCCAATATGGATGCTGCACTTTTAAATCAGGT
>Ga0308160_10000510_pt1 | contig 72828 bp, 66 predicted proteins | sample PhyFR1_FD_201036 | JGI IMG/M metagenome (GOLD analysis project Ga0308160, IMG submission 201036) | Phyllosphere microbial communities from UC Gill Tract Community Farm, Albany, California, United States - DLSLF.R1 | ecosystem: Host-associated > Plants > Phyllosphere > Unclassified | place: USA... | reverse complement strand
GAAAGTAGGCGTAGTGCGCGGGTCCGGCGCTACGACCTCAACCGTTCCAACCGCCCGGTGCGGACCCGCATGCCGGGTGGTGTGGGAGGGGACCCGTCAGTTAGACTGGCGGCCCCTATCCCGATTGTACGTCGTCCCCGCGAAGGCGCCTTGCTGCGCAAGGCCCCAAGTTTGTTCGTGTTATGTCAGCTGAACCTGGATTCCCGCCTGCGCGGGAATGACGTGCTAACGGCAGCCGGAAAAACGCGGATAGCCGCAGGCGATCAGGTCGCCGACGTCCGGGTTCTCCAGGTAATCCAGGTGCGCCGCCACCGGATTCTCGATCAGCCCGAGCCAGGTGCGCGCATTCGACACCAGCACGTCCGCCACGGCAACGTCCGGCGCCGCATAGCGTGCCGGCAGCAGGCGGTAGGACAGCAGGTCGTTCGGATCGGTAAAGGCGACCACCGCCAGCCGGGCGATCGCTTCCGCACGTGAACTTCCGGCCTGGCGCCGGCGCAGCTCGAGGAAGCGCTGCAGCGCATCCGGCGTGCCGGCGCTGCGCAGGTCGGGCTGGCGTTCGATGTTCTGTCCGGCCAGGCCGAGGATGGGCAACTGATTCCCCGCCATGAACAGCAGGCCCAGCCGGCGCGATGCCTGCAGGCCCAGCTCGCGGGTGCGCGGCTGGGTCGACTCCAGCATGCTGCTGAGGGCATCGAACAGGATCTTGCTGCCCAGGCTTTCGGCGACCACGGCCAGGGTGCGCTCGCCGTTCGGATTGCTTTCGATGATGCGCGACACCGATTCGACCATCGCCTCGCGGATCGCATTGCCGCTCTTGCCTTCGTAGATGACGACGTCGGACAGGCAATCGTTCAGCAGCCGGTCCTTGACGTAGCCGTTGAGCCAGGCGCGCTTGGGCTTGCACTCGCCGTTACCGGCGCTTGAACAGTCCGTCGGGGTGCCGGTGTTGTCGTAGTCGAGCTGACGCTTGAGCGGCGCGGTCAGCGGCGACCAGATCAGGGCATGGAAGCGCACCGGCGTGCCGCCGATCTGCTGGCGGCGCTCGACCAGCTGGATGCCGTTGCTCGACGACGCCGCCTGCGCCGGCACGTTCGCCGACACCACGCCGGCGATGCGGTCGATGCCGTGATTCGCCCAGGCCGCATCGTGGGTGCACATGCCGTGCACGAGGATGACGTCGAGCGGGCGGCCCCCACCGTTCTGGACCAGGTTGACGATGCCGGGGAAGGGGGCGCTGTCGCGCACCACGACGGCCGGACGGTAGGGCGTGCTGCAGGCGGCCAGCAGGGCGGGGATCAGCAGGACCAGCGGTCGCAGCAGCGTCAAGGGTGAATGCCACATGATTCTTCCCTCCAGGAGCGCCGGCCGGGGCGGTCGGCAGACGGACTCGACTATAGCGAGCCTGCTAGGGGAGGGCGGGGCAATTCGATGCGCGGGTGATCCGAGTCAAAACAAAAAAGCCGCGCACTGTGAAGTGGGCGGCTTTCTTTTTCTACAGAGGAACCAGATTACTTGATCTTGGTTTCTTTGTAGATCACGTGCTTACGTGCTTTCGGGTCGAATTTGGTGATTTCCATCTTCGCCGGCATCGTGCGCTTGTTCTTGGTCGTGGTGTAGAAGTGACCGGTACCTGCGGTCGATTCCAGTTTGATCTTGTCGCGGCCAGTTTTTGCCATGATAGCTCCCTATTTAGATTTTCTCGCCGCGGGCGCGCAGATCGGCCAGCACAGCGTCGATGCCCAGCTTGTCGATGACGCGCAGGCCGGCATTCGAAATACGCAGGGAGACCCAGCGGTTTTCGGATTCTACGAAGATGCGGCGGTTCTGCAGGTTCGGCAGAAAACGACGCTTGGTTTTGTTGTTGGCGTGGGAGACGTTGTTGCCAACCATCGGGCCCTTGCCAGTAACTTGGCAAACACGTGCCATAGCGCACTCCTTGAGTAAACTTCCACAATTGGAAAAACGAGAGTATAGCGCGAAAACAGCAGCGTAATCAATAACTTGCGAAAAAAAATTGTTTCTTAGATCAGCGCGAAGATTTAACAATCGTAAAAATACGCAACTATGTGCTGTAAACGCCTGTTTTCACACTGTTATCCGGCCGCCGCGGGGGCGTCCGGCCCGTGCTGTTCAGTGTGGCGCGGCTGCCCGTTTCAAGCGCCTGCGCACGTTTGGCATAGTTCAAACCCACGATCTTCGTATGCCTCAGTGTGGGTCCCTGACCCAACGAGGATACGATGCACGACGATTCCCTGGCCGAGCCACGGCCTGTCCATCGCAGCACTGCGCAGCCCGGCTCGCCGATGCCGACGGACTGGCGTCCCTTATTGGCGCTGCTCGCCTGGTGCCTGGCCTTTCTCGCGATCCGCCTTGCCGAGCACGGCACGCTCGAGCGCGACGAGGCCGAGATCGTCTATCTCACCCAGCAGTTGCGGCTCGGCTACGGCACCCAGCCGCCGCTGTACGCCTGGCTGCAGTGGCTGGTGTTCGCGGCTTTCGGCATCGACCGTTTTGCCCTGCTGATCCTGAAAACCTGTGCAATGGCCGTCACCTGCATTGCGATGTTCCAGGTGGCCCGATCGCTGGTTGGGCGCCGCGCCGCGCTTGCCGTCAGCGCGTCGCTGGCGCTGTTCCCGCAGGTCGCCTGGGAAGCGATGCGCATCCAGACCCATTCGGTCCTGATGACGGCCATCGCCGCGGCAACCCTGTGGTGCTATGTCGCGCTGTTGCGAAAACCGAGCCTGCTGCGCTATGCCGGCTTCGGCCTGCTGTGCGGGCTGGGGCTGCAGGCCAAGTACAACTATGGCGTGTTCCTCGCAGCCGTCCTCGGCGCCAGCCTGCTGGTGGGCGAACACCGCCGGGTGCTGTGGACCTGGCGGGCCTGGGCGGCCGTCCCGCCGGCCCTGTTGCTGGTACTGCCGCACGCGCTATGGATGATGCAGTACCCGGAACTGGCTTTCGGCGGCACGCTGCGCAAGATGCAGGAGGGCGCGGCGGCGGCGCCATGGCTGGAGCGGGTCGCGCAGGGCGGGGTGAGCGTGCTGGCCGCGGCGCTCAGCTTCGTGGCACTGCCGCTGCTGGTGTGGATGGCCGTTTTGTGGCGCCGGCGCGCGTTGTGGCGCGGCCAAGTGGCGTTCGATGCCGGGCCGGCCGGCCGCTTCTTCGCCTGCCTGTACGGCATCTGCGCGGCGTTGCTGCTGGCACTGGTGCTGACGGGGGAGGTGGGCACGATCAAGGAGCGCTGGATGATCCCGCTGCTGTTTTCGCTGCCGCTGGGCGTGCTCGTGATGTTTCCGGTCTTGGCCCAGGATGCGATCTGCACGGCCATCCTGCGCGTGTCCGGCGCCGTCGCGCTGTGCCTCCTGGCGCTGCTGCCGGGGCGGACCTGGCTGGGCCCGGCCATCGGCAAGGAGATGACGCGCCACCACCCCTACGCCGCGCTGGCGGATGCGTTGCCGCGGCATTGTCCGGCGGCACGCGCCATCGTGACCGAAAGCCTGCTGTCGGCCGGCAACCTGCATTTCGTGCGGCCCGCGCTGCCGGCCCTGTTGCTGGAAGATGCGCTGCGCGAGTCCGTGCCGCTGCCGGTCCCGGCTGCGTTCGTGGCGCATGCACGGGAAGCGCCGTCTGCGCAGGCGATGTTTCATCGGGCCTGGCCAGCGGCGCAACTGACGAACCCGCAGCTTGTCAGCCTGCCGCTCGAAGACGGCAGCGGCCGGCGCATGGCCTTCCTGCTGGCCTGCGTCGGCACCGGGCCGCCGCCTTGAAACCTAGATCTGCCCGTGCTCGGCAAACGAATGGACGTGTGGCCCGGCCACCACGAAATGGTCGAGCACGCGCACGTCGACCAGCGCCAGCGCCTGGCTGAGCGTATGCGTCAGCCGCAGGTCGGCCTCGCTCGGCTCCGGCGAGCCCGACGGGTGGTTGTGGGCCAGCAGGACGTTGGCGGCATTGCAGGCCAGCGCTTCCTTGACCACCTCGCGCGGGTGCACGCTGGCGTGGGTGAGCGTGCCGCGGAAAAGTTCTTTGTCAGCGATCAGGCGGTTCTTGACGTCTACAAACAACACCACGAAGGATTCATAGGGACGCCCGCCGAGCTTGATGCGCAGGTAGCGCTTGACCGCCTCGGGCGAAGACAGCAAATCGCCAGCCTGCAATTGCTCGGCGATGGCGCGCCGCGCCAACTCCATCACGGCCTGCATCTGCGCATACTTGGCCATGCCCAGCCCGTGCACCTCTGAAAAGTCCGATAGCGAAGCCCCGAACAGCCCGTGCAGGGAGCCGAAGTGCTGCAGCATGTCGCGTCCCAGTTCGACCGCGCTCTTGCCGCGCACGCCGACGCGCAGCAGCAGGGCCAGCAATTCGGAGTTGGACAGCGCTTGCGCACCGTCGCGCACCAGGCGCTCGCGCGGCCTTTCCTGCTCGGACCACTCATTGATTCCCATGACTGATTCCCTTGTTTTCTCGACAAAAAGTGTCTTGTGGATGCATCGATGGGGCGGGCGGGATTGACGGCTCTGGCTTACAATAGCGGTTTGCACGCAACCCGAATACGCAATGTCCACCACCAACGCTCCCATCGTCACCGAATCGGCTTACCTGACCCTGCATTATCGTCTTGCCACCGCCGACGGTACTGATATCGTCACTACCTTCGGCAGCACGCCGGCCACGCTGATGCTGGGCCAGGGCCAGCTCGCACCCTTCCTCGAGCAACGCCTGCTGGGCATGGCGGAAGGCACGCACCAGACCTTCGAGCTGAGCGCCGCGGACGCGTTCGGCGAGCGCAATCCCGAGCTGATCCAGCCGGTGTCGAAAAAGACGCTGGAAGAGAATTCGGTGCCGGACGCCGATTACCAGGTCGGCGACCTGGTCGATTTCGCGGCGCCGGGCGGTGGTCGTTTTGCCGGCGTGCTGCTGCAGATGCGCGAGAACGATGCCCTGTTCGACTTCAACCACCCGCTGGCCGGGCAGCCGCTGAAGTTCGAAGTGAACCTGATTTCCGTCCTCTAAATACTGGCCAACCAAGCATGGAAAACGAAATCCTGTTAGCCCAGCCGCGCGGCTTCTGCGCCGGCGTCGACCGTGCGATCGAGATCGTCGAGCGCGCCCTGCAGCAGTTCGGTGCGCCGATCTACGTGCGCCACGAAATCGTGCACAACGCCTACGTGGTCAACGACCTGCGCACCAAGGGCGCGATCTTCATCGAAGACCTCGACGACGTCCCGGCGGGCAACACCCTGGTGTTCTCGGCCCACGGCGTGTCGAAAGCGGTGCGCGAAGAAGCCGAATCGCGCGGCCTGAAGGTGTTCGATGCCACCTGCCCGCTGGTCACCAAGGTCCACATCGAAGTCGCCAAGATGCGCAAGCAGGGCGCCGAGATCATCATGATCGGCCATGCCGGCCACCCGGAAGTCGAAGGCACCATGGGCCAGGCGGAAGAGGGCATGCACCTGGTCGAGACCGTCGACGACGTGAACACGCTGCAGGTTGCCAATCCGGACCAGCTGGCCTATGTGTCGCAGACCACGCTGTCGGTCGACGACACCGCCGAGATCATCGAAGCGCTGAAGGCGCGCTTCCCGAACATCATCGAGCCGAAGAAGGGCGACATCTGCTACGCCACCACCAACCGCCAGGAAGCCGTGAAGTTCATGGCGCCGCAGGTCGAGGTCGTGGTCGTGGTCGGCAGCCCGAACAGCTCGAACTCGAACCGTCTGCGCGAAGTGGCCGACAAGATGGGCACCCCGGCCTACATGGTCGACAATGCCGCCGCCATCGATCCAAGCTGGATCGCGGGCAAGCGCCGCATCGGCGTGACCGCCGGCGCCTCGGCCCCGGAAGTGCTGGTGCAGGCCGTGATCGACCGCCTGAAGGAACTGGGTGCGGCCAGCGTGCGCGCACTCGAAGGCGTGGAAGAGAACGTCACTTTCCCGCTGCCGAAGGGCCTGACCGGCGATGCCGCCGGCGCATCGGCACCGGCCGCGGCATGATGGGATACCGATGAGCGGCTTCGACGCAATTCCCCTGGAGTTCTTCCAGGACTACCCGGAGCCAGGTGTCAAATTCATCGACGTCGGCTGCGTGTTCGACAACCCGGTGCACTGGCAGCTGGCGATCGACACCCTGTACGAGCGCACCGCGCACCTGCACTTCGACTTCATCCTGGCGATGGACGCGCGCGGCTTCATGCTCGCCGGCGCGCTGGCCTATAAACGTGCGATCGGTTTCGCGATGGCGAGAAAGCCCGGCAAGCTGCCGGGCGAGGCGATCAGCATCGATTACCAGCGCGAGTACGGCAGCGCCACCATCGAGATCCAGCCGGCCCGCATCAAGGGCGAGCGCGTGCTGATCGTCGACGACGTGCTGGCCACCGGCGGCACCATCGAGGCGGCCGCCAGCCTGCTGCGCCAGGTGGGCAAGGAAGTGGTCGGCGCGACCGCGCTGTTCGACATCGCCTTCTTCGAGGACAAGCGCACGCTGACCATGCCCATGATTACGCTGCGCAAAGTCTGATCCTGCCTTCATGGCGATAAAAAAGCCGGCGCTCCGCAAGGAGACGCCGGCTTTTTAACGTCTGGCTACAAGCAATCAGAACTTGTAGTTGTAGGCCAGGCCGAGCAGCTGCATGTGGGTCTTCCAGGTGCCGCGCACGGTCTCGCCGTTGCCGGTGCAGGTGGTCGCGGTCGGGTTGCAGTTGTTGGTGTAGTTACCCGGCGCATCCTTGAAGTCCAGGTAGGAGTAGGCCAGGTCCAGAGACGAAGCCGGGGTCAGCTTCCAGTTGGCGCCGAAGGACAGTTGCAGGCGGTCGGCGTCCGGCAGGGCGGCGTGGCGCAGCTCGGCGCTGCGTACCGGCGCTTCGTCGTGGGCGATACCGCCGCGCAGGGTGACCTGGTCGTTCAGCTTGTAGTTGGCGCCCAGGGCCACGCGCACGGTGTTCTTCCACTGCTGGCGGATCACCTCGTTGCCTTCGGCGGTGCCGACGAAGACGATGTCGATGTTATCCATGCGCGAGTTGCGGGTCCAGGTCACGTCGGCCATGCCGGCCCACTTGTCGTTGAACTGGCGGAAGGCGTTCAGCGACAGGGTTTCCGGGGTGCGGATGTCGACCTGGGCCGCCGAGTTGGCGCGGCGCGCGGCGCCCTGCAGGACCGCGTTGACGACCGGGTCGCGGCTCACGCCGGAGAAGTCCCAGGTCGCGCCGCCTTTCAGTTCGTGCTGGATCGGCGAGCGGTAGGCGATGCCGAAGCGGGTGTTCTGGTCCGGCGAGAACATGTAGCCGATATTGAAGCCATAGCCCCAGTCCTTGCCCTTCACGGCGGCGTGGGCGTCGCCCGCGGTCGCCAGTGCGGCCGGGTTGCCGCCCAGCGCGGCGACCTGGCGTGCCAGCACGGCGCCGGTGCCGGTGGCCTGGGCCGCGGCGATGGTGCCCGGGATGTCGACGCCCTGGCCCAGGCGGGCCTTCATGAATTCGATGTCGATGCCGAAGCCGAAGGCGTGCTGCTCGTTGAGCTTGAACGCGACGGACGGGTTGAAATTGACCGCTTCCAGTTTGATGTCGGTCAGCGAGTAACGGCCGGTCCAGTTCGAGTCATAGTTCAGCTTGGTGCCGTAAGGGACGAACACGCCCAGGCCGGCAGTCCACTGGCTGTCGATCTTCTGGCTGTAGTACAGCGAAGGCGCGGCGACGGCGCTCGGCGCGTAGTCGTCCTGCGAAGCCGGGCCGCCGGTCGGGGTGCGGGTGAAGCGGGTCGAGCCGGCATCCTGGAAGCTCGAGTGCGGGGCCAGGACGGTCACGCCGCCCATGATCTGCTTGCCGTCCAGGCGCGACAGGCCGGCCGGGTTGGCGAAGATGGTGGAGGCATCGGCGGCTTCGGCGCCGTTGGCTTCGGCGCTGCCCTGGGCGGACACGCTCTGGGAGCCAAAACGGTAGCCCGAGGCGAGGGCGCTGGTGGAGGCGGCGGCCAGGGCCACGGCAACCAGGAGAGTCAGGTGTTTCTGTTTCATTAAGTCTCGCTAAATCGTTATGTTTCAAATGGCGTGCCCCGGCGTGGGTATGGCTGAGGATCACGCGGCGCGGAGCATACTACAGACTGCAAATTCGTGACGGCGACATGTCATTTTCTTCATGCGTGGGCGACGGATGTAATATGATGATGTCGCTCGGAAATGGGCTACGCCGCCGCTCGGCGCAACAAGAGAAAGAGAACCCCAACGATGGAAACTTTTATCCAGCAGATCCTCAACGGACTGGTGCTGGGCAGCATGTATGCGCTGATCGCGCTCGGCTACACCATGGTGTACGGCGTGCTGAACCTGATTAACTTCGCCCACGGCGACGTGCTGATGATCGGCGCCATGGTCGGGCTCAGCATCCTGAAGCTGCTGGACGCGCACTTCCCCGGCATGTCCGGCTGGCTGCAGCTGGCGATCGCGATCATCGGTGCGATCCCGGTGACGATGCTGGTCAACGTGCTGATCGAACGGATCGCCTACCGCCGCCTGCGCAATGCGCCGCGCCTGGCGCCCCTGATTACCGCGATCGGCGTGTCGATCCTGCTGCAGACCTTCGCGATGATGATCTGGGGCCGCAGCCCGCTGCCTTTCCCGCAGCTGCTGTCCTCGGACCCGATCTTCGTCGGCGGCGCCGTGATCTCGCAGACCCAGGTGCTGCTGCTAGTGCTGGCCGCTTGCGCCATGCTGGGCCTGGTGTTCCTGGTCGAGAAGACGAAAATGGGCCGCGCCATGCGCGCCGTCGCCGAGAACCCGCGCGTGGCCGGGCTGATGGGCGTGGACGCGAACCGCGTGGTGGTCACCACCTTCGCCATCGGCGCCGCGCTGGCCGCCGTCGCCGGGGTGATGTGGGGCGCCAACTATGCCTCGATCCAGTTCGCGATGGGTACTGTGCCGGGCATGAAGGCCTTCTCGGCCGCGGTGCTTGGCGGTATCGGCAATATCTATGGCGCGATGATCGGCGGGATCGTGCTCGGCATCATCGAGAGCCTGGGCGCCGGCTATATCGGCGACCTGACCGGGGGCTTCCTCGGCAGCCACTACCAGGACATCTTCGCCTTCATCGTGCTGATCCTGGTGCTGACCGTGCGGCCGTCCGGCATCATGGGCGAGCGCGTGGCCGACCGCGCGTAAAGGGAGATCGAGAACATGGCTCTCCTGACCTTCGACACCGCGCACAAACCGCGCCAGGCCTATGCCAGCATGGCCGTCCTGCTGGCGGTGATGCTGGTGTTCCCCTTCGTTGCCAGCCAGTTCGGCAACTCCTGGGTGCGCATCCTCGACATGGCCCTGCTGTACATCATGCTGGCGCTGGGCCTGAACATCGTGGTCGGCTTTGCCGGCCTGCTCGACCTCGGCTATATCGCCTTCTTCGCGGTCGGCGCCTATCTGACCGGCCTGATGGCTTCGCCGCAGTTCGCCGCGCTGCTGGAATCGCTGGTGAATTATTCGCCGGCGCTGGGCGAGGCGCTGGTGGCGATGTTCGGCGAGGACATCCGCGCCAATGGTATTCACCTGTCGGTGTGGGCGATCGTGCCGCTGGCCGCCATCGTGGCCGGCCTGTTCGGTGCGCTGCTGGGCGCGCCGACGCTGAAGCTGCGCGGCGACTACCTCGCCATCGTGACCCTGGGCTTCGGCGAGATCATCCGGATCTTCATGAACAACCTGAACGATCCGATCAATTTCACCAACGGCCCGCAAGGCATCAACCTGATCGATCCGATCCGCATCTTCGGCGTCTCGCTGGCCGGCGAGGCCGGCTCGAAGGCGACGGTGTACGTCGGCGGCTTCGGGATCCCGTCGGTGAACGCCTATTACTTCCTGTTCCTGCTGCTGTGCATCGTGACCATCTTCATGACCAGCCGCCTGCAGCATTCGCGCCTGGGCCGGGCCTGGGTCGCGATCCGTGAGGACGAGATCGCCGCCAAGGCGATGGGCATCAATACCCGCAACGTCAAGCTGCTGGCGTTCTCGATGGGCGCCTGCTTCGGCGGCGTGGCAGGTGCCATGTTCGCGGCCTTCCAGGGCTTCGTTTCTCCGGAATCCTTCTCGCTGACCGAATCGATCGCCGTGCTGGCGATGGTGGTGCTGGGCGGCATCGGCCACATCCCCGGCGTGGTGATGGGCGGCGTGCTGCTGGCGGCGCTGCCGGAAGTGCTGCGCCACGTGGTGGAGCCGGCCCAGCAGGCGCTGTTCGGCAAGGTGCTGATCGAGGCCGAGGTGCTGCGCCAGCTGCTGTACGGCCTGGCGATGGTGGTGATCATGCTGTATCGCCCGGCGGGCCTGTGGCCGTCGCCGATCAAGGAAGACCGCCCGAGCGCGGCGCTGGCGAAGGAAGAGGAAGAAGAATGAGCACGGCGCTGCTGAACATCTCGGGTGTCAATAAACGCTTCGGCGGCCTGCAGGCCCTGACCGACGTCGGCATCCGCATCGAGAAGGGCCAGATCTATGGCCTGATCGGCCCGAACGGCGCCGGCAAGACCACCTTCTTCAATGTGATTACGGGCCTGTACCAGCCGGACAGCGGCAGCTTCGAGCTGGCCGGCAAGCCGTATTCGCCGTCGGCGCCGCACCAGGTGGCGAAGGCCGGCATCGCCCGCACCTTCCAGAACATCCGCCTGTTCGGCGAGATGACGGCGCTGGAAAACGTGATGGTCGGGCGCCACGTGCGCACCCGCCAGGGCGTGATCGGCGCGATCCTGCGCCACAAGGCGGCGCGTCTCGAAGAAGCGGCGATCCGCGCGAAAGCCCAGGAACTGCTGGACTTCGTCGGGATCGGCCAGTTTGCCAACCGCACCGCGCGCTACCTATCCTACGGCGACCAGCGCCGCCTCGAAATCGCGCGCGCGCTCGCCACCGATCCGACGCTGCTGGCGCTGGACGAACCGGCGGCCGGCATGAACGCCACCGAAAAGCTGGCCCTGCGCGAGCTGCTGGTGAAGATCCAGGGCGCCGGCATCACCATCCTGCTGATCGAGCACGACGTGAAGCTGATGATGGGCCTGTGCGACCGCATCTCGGTGCTGGAATACGGCAAGCTGATCGCGGAAGGCCTGCCGGCCGAGATCCAGAAGAACAAGGCGGTGATCGAGGCTTACCTCGGCACCGGGAGCAGTCATTGATGAGCGAGAACATTCTCAAGATTAGCGGCCTCAAGGTCGCCTACGGCGGCATCAAGGCCGTCAAAGGCATAGCCCTGGAAGTCAACCGCGGCGAACTGGTGACCCTGATCGGCGCCAACGGCGCCGGCAAGACCACCACCCTGAAGGCGATCACCGGCACCCTGCCGGCCTGCAAGGTCGAAGGCAGCGTGTCCTATCTCGGCCAGCCGCTGCTGGACAAGCAACTGAGCGCCAAGTCCTTCAAGCTGGTGCAAAGCAAGCTGGCGATGGTGCCGGAAGGGCGGGGCGTGTTCACCCGCATGACGATCCACGAAAACCTGCTGATGGGCGCGTACACGCGCAAGGACCAGGCCGGGATCGATGCCGACATCGAGAAGTGGTATGCCGTGTTCCCGCGCCTGAAGGAGCGTTCTTCGCAACTGGCCGGTACCCTGTCCGGCGGCGAGCAGCAGATGCTGGCGATGGCGCGCGCGCTGATGTGCCATCCGACCCTGCTGCTGCTGGACGAGCCGTCGATGGGCCTGTCGCCGATCATGGTCGAGAAGATTTTCGAGGTGATCCGCGACGTGTCTGCGCAGGGGATCACGATCCTGCTGGTGGAGCAGAATGCCAGGCTGGCGCTGCAGGCGGCGACCCGTGCTTATGTGATGGAGTCGGGGGCGATCACGATGAGCGGGAAGGCGGCGGATATGCTGCATGATCCGCGGGTGCAGGCTGCTTACCTCGGCGAATAGTACAACGTCATTCCCGCGAAAGCGGGAATCCATGCTAAGGCTCATTTGACGCGGCGTATGGATTCCCGCCTGCGTGGGAATGACGGCAAAAGCGCGGGAATGACGGCAAAGCGCGGGAACGACGAGATAACAAATAAAAACGGCCTGGACCGCGCGAGCGATCCAGGCCGTTTCTCCTTGTGAAGGAGCGCTTCTTACTCAGGCAGCGTTGGCAGCACCGTTGGCGGCGCTGGTGGCTTTGCCGGCGGCCTGGGTGAACTGCGAGACAGCGGCGTTCAGGTTCGACTCGATCGCTTCGGCAGCCTGCTTGCTGGTCTTGGTGAACTGCTCGTAGCCGGCGTTGGCGTTGCTGATGGCGGTCTTCAGGGCCGACACGTAGGTTTCGGAACCGGCCGGGGCGTTCTTGGTCACTTCGTCGACCAGCGAGATCACCTTGCGGTTGACTTCGGCGATCTGGCTTTCGGCAGCGCGCGAGAACTCGGCGCCGGTGTCGGCGGCGATCGATGCCACCTGACGGCCGTAGGCCAGGGCTTTTTCAGCGCTCGGCTGGGCCTGCGACGAGGTCACCGAGAAGAATTCCTGCGGGTCTTTCACGGCCAGCAGCTGGCGCGCGGTTGCCGACGAGTTTTCCAGTGCGGCTTTGGCCGTGTTGATGTTCAGCTCCACCAGCTTTTCCACGCCTTCGAAGGTCTTGGAGGTCAGGGTCGACAGCAGGGCGAATTGGGATTCCAGGTTGGCTTTGGTCGCGTTCGAAAACTGCTCGGGGAATGCAAACATGTAGTTCTCCAGTATTGGATGAATATTGAACTTGGTGGACCCGGATGTTGCTAGGACCGTTACTAGCGGCTGGTTTCGAACATCTCTTGTGCGCCGCAACATGACCAGATTTTACCGGGTTCCGATTATGCGTCAAGCACTTTTGATGCGGCGCACAATACGGAAGCGTTATTTTGATATATATCAATCCATGCAATCGTTTGCATGCTTATTCGTTTGCACCGATACAACACTCACCTTGGGTAAGGACAGGTCGGCAGGGACCCTGACAGCATGCTAGACTGGCAATTCCATGCGCCCATCCGCCCCCGAATCCTCCGCCGCGTCCGACGTGCAGGCCAGCCCGGTCCCGCCCGCGCCGCCGTCACGCAGCGGCTGGCTGGCACCGGTGCCGCTGTTTTTCGTCGCCTTGTGGAGCACCGGCTTCATCGCCGCCAAGTACGGCCTGCCGTATGCGCCGCCCCTGACTTTTCTGATCCTGCGCTGCCTGGGCGCCTTGCTGGTCCTGGTGCCGATGGTGCTGGTGGGCGGCGCACCATGGCCGCGCGGCCGCATCCTGCACGTGGCGGTGGCCGGACTCCTGCTGCAGGCCGGTTACCTGGGCGGTGTCTGGAGCGCCATCAAGATCGGCATGCCGGCCGGCTTGTCGGCCCTGATCGTCGGCCTGCAACCGATCCTGACCGCGTTTGCCGCGCCCCTGGTCGGCGAACGCGTCAGTGCGCGCCAATGGCTGGGACTGCTGCTGGGCCTGGGCGGCGTCGGCCTGGTGGTGTATGCCAAGATCAGCCTGAATGGCCTGTCGCCCGCGGCGATCGGCTTGTGTCTGCTGGCGCTGCTGTCGATTACCAGCGGCACGCTGTACCAGAAGCGCTTCTGTCCGCATTTCGACTTGCGCACCGGCACCCTGATCCAGTTTGCCGCCACCGCACTGGCGCTGCTGCCGCTGGCGGTGCTGCTGGAAGACTTCGGCCCGGCGCTGGCCAGCGTGCACTGGACGCCGCAGTTCGTCGGCGCGCTGCTGTGGTCGGTGCTCGCGCTGTCGATCGGCGCCATCTTCCTGCTGTTCAGGCTCATCAGCCGCAACGATGCGACCAGGGTCACCAGCCTGTTGTACCTGACGCCGCCAACCACCGCCGTGATGGCCTGGCTGATGTTCGGCGAGGCGCTGAGCCCGCTTGGACTGGTCGGCATGGTGGTCGCGGTGACGGGCGTTGCCTTCGTCGTCAGAAAGTAATCGAGTCCATGCCTTACAAGGAGAATCCATGATCACCAGCCCGCAGCAACAAGCCGTCGACGCCGCCATCACCTCGCGTCGCTCGATCCGCGCCTTCCTGGACACGCCGGTCGCACGCGAAGACATCGAAGCCATCCTGGAAGTTGCGGCGCGTGCCCCGTCCGGCACGAATACCCAGCCGTGGAAGGTGTACGTGCTGACCGGCGCGGCCAAGGAAAGCTTGAGCAGCGCGATCCTGGCGGCCTATGGCGATGCGCAGCAGATCAAGGAACACACCGAGGAGTACGCCTACTATCCGCGCGAATGGGTTTCGCCCTTCATCGACCGCCGCCGCAAGGTCGGCTGGGACCTGTACGCGCTGCTGGGCCTGACGCGCGAGAACAAGGCGGGGATGGCGGCCCAGCATGGCCGCAACTACCGTTTCTTCGACGCGCCGGTCGGCCTGATTTTCACCATCGACCGCGTGATGGAGCAGGGCTCCTGGCTCGACTATGGCATGTTCTTGCAGAACATCATGGTGGCAGCGCGCGGCCGCGGTCTCGATACCTGCCCGCAGGCGGCTTTCACCCAGTTCCACAAGATCATTGCTGAGCAGTTGGGTTTGCCGGGCAACGAAATGCTGGTCTGCGGCATGGCGCTCGGGTATGCCGATCCGGACAGGATCGAAAACAGCCTGGTCACCGAACGTGAACCGGTAGCGGGGTTCGTGCGCTTCGTCGAATAGCTTGTTCGATATACTTGGCGCCCAAGCTGTTGAAATATCAAGAGATTTCTACAACGCGAGAAACCTTGCGTTGTAGCAAAATCAAAGCCCAGATGTTACATTTCCTTGCGCTCTACCCGTCTTTCGCTACACTGCAAATGTGTGCTCATCAGTTTGCGTTCAAGGATTTACAGATGCTCAAGCTCGCATTGGCTGCCGCCATGTCCATGACTTTCCTTTTTGCAACGGCTGACGATGCCGCCGCCGCAACCAGGCACAAGGGGCGCACGGCCACCGCGAAAAAGGTCAAGGCCAAGCGCACCGACCTGGCCAAGGTCATCGCCGACGACAACCGTCAGCGCATGGTGCGCCGGATCGAGATGGTGCATGGCAAGCGCAAGGTGGTCTACCAGCGCGTGCGCCGCGCCGCGCCGGCCCTGGCCATCCTCAGCGCCGGCGATCTGGTCGGCCTGAACAAGACCCACGACCCGCTCGACCTGCGTTCCTCGGTGGCCTATGTGCTCGACCAGACCAGCTCGGAAGTGCTGTTCGAAAAGAATTCGACCGTCGCCCTGCCGATCGCCTCGATCACCAAACTGATGACGGGCCTGATCGTGGTCCAGGCCCACCAGAACCTGGACGAAGTGCTGACCATCAGCGACGCCGACGTCGACAAGCACAAATTCACCAGTTCGCGCCTGCCGGTCGGCACCCGCATGACCCGCGGCAACCTGCTGCACATCGCGCTGATGAGTTCCGAGAACCGCGCCGCCGCCGCACTGGGCCGCAACTACCCGGGCGGCATCACGGCCTTTGTCGAGGCGATGAATGCCAAGGCAAAAGAACTCGGCATGAACGACACGCGCTACGTGGATTCGAGTGGCCTGTCGAGCCAGAACGTGTCGAGTGCGCGCGACCTGGCCAAGCTGGCGATCACTGCCCACCAGGAGCCGCTGCTGCGCCAGTACACGACCGATCCGAACTATGCGGTCCAGGCCAGCGGACGGACGCTGCAGTATCACAACACCAACTACCTGGTCGCGATGCCGGACTGGAATATCGGTTTGCAGAAGACCGGTTTCATCAACGAAGCAGGGCGTTGCCTGGTGATGCAGGCCATGATCCAGGGCCGGAACGTGATCATGGTGTTCCTGGATTCGAAGGGCAAGCAGTCGCGGACCGCGGATGCGGGCCGGATGCGCAGGTGGCTGGAAGCATTGAAGCCGGCGATTCCGGCGACGGCCGCCGCGGCCGTGCCGGTGACGGTGTCGGCGGTGGTGCCGGGGACCACTGCGCAGTAACTAGATGTTGGCACCCACCCGGTGCCCCAGCGTCGCCGAAATCTGCGCCGCCGTGTTCACCAGGTCTTCCAGCCATTCTTCCTGCAGCCGGTCTGCCGGCGCCGAGATCGACAGGCCCGCCACCAGCTTGCCGCTGTCGTCATGGATGCCGGCGGCCATGCAGCGCACGCCCAGTTCGAGTTCTTCGTTGTCGCGCGCATAGCCGCGCGAGCGCACCAGGGCCAGCTCGCGCTCGAGGCGGCCGAGGTCGGTGATCGAATTCTTGTTGTGTCCGGCCAGGCCGGTACGGGTCGCGTAGGCGCGGATCGCCTTCGGCTCGTCCACCGACAGGAACAGCTTGCCGGTCGAGGTCAGGTGCAGCGGACCGCGGCCGCCGATCGCGCGCACCACCTGCATGCCGGAACGCTCGGAGAAGGCGCGGTCGATGTAGACGATTTCGTCGCCCTGGCGCACCGACAGGTTGACGGTCTGGCGGGTCTTGTTGTGCAGCGCGCGCATCAGGTCGACCGCCGCTTCGCGCACCGACAGCCGGCTCTTCACCACATTTCCCAGTTCCAGCAGGCGCATGCCCAAGCGATACGTACCCGGTTCGACGCGATCGACGAAGCGGGTTACCACCATGTCGTTCAGGATGCGGTGCGCGGTCGAGGGGTGTAGACCGGAAACCTTCGACAATTCCTTCAGGCTCACGGGATCCGTATAACTGGCCAGGACATCGAGCAGGGCGACCATGCGTTCAATCACCTGGATGGAAGTCTTTGCTGGTTCGAGCGTTTCCATTTTCATATTGTGGTTGGTGCAGTGCGGTATATTTCTCTACTTTATACCATAATGTGAAAATTGTGTTTAACGTGTTGTTGTAAGCTGCGGCATAATGCCAATCCTGCAAGCAAACACGACATCCATGACCCAACCCAGCAGCGAGTTCAAGAGCAAGGGCGGCCTGGCGCGCATCGCCGCCGCCACCGGTTATTCGATCGCCGGTTTCCGGCACGCCTGGCAGCATGAACACGCTTTCCGCCAGGAGCTGATGGTGGCGCTGCCGGCGGCCATCGTCGCGCTGTTCCTGCCGGTGTCCGCCTTCCAGAAACTGGTTTTGATCGCCGTGCTCGGGCTGGTGCTGCTGGTCGAGCTGATCAATGCCGCGATCGAAGCCGTGGTCGACCGCGTGTCGCTGGAACGCCATCCGCTGTCCAAGGCCGCCAAGGACCTGGGCAGTGCGGCGGTGGCGCTGGCGATCGCCATGGCAGGGGCGACCTGGGCCGTGGTGCTGTACAACCGTTTCTTTTGACGCAGTTTTCGCATTTTTCCTAACCTGAAGGAGATCAGCATGACTTTACGCCTGGGCGACACCGCCCCCGATTTCGAGCAGGATTCCACCATCGGCCGCATCCGCTTCCACGACTGGGCCGGCGATTCCTGGGTGGTGCTGTTTTCCCACCCGGCCGACTTCACGCCGGTGTGCACCACCGAGCTGGGCCTGACCGCCAAACTGAAGCCGGAATTCGACAAGCGCAACGTCAAGGCCATCGCCCTGTCGGTCGACCCGGCCGAGCAGCACAAGGCCTGGATCAAGGACATCGAAGAAACCCAGCAGACCGTGGTCGGCTTCCCGATCATCGCCGATGCCGATAAATCGGTCTCCCAGCTGTACGACATGATCCACCCGAACGCCTCGGCCACCGCGACCGTGCGTTCGCTGTTCGTGATCGACCCGGCCAAGAAAGTGCGTCTGATCATCACCTACCCGATGAGCACCGGCCGCAATTTCGACGAAGTCCTGCGCGTGATCGACGCCCTGCAACTGACCGACGGCTACACCGTGGCAACCCCCGGCAACTGGAAGGACGGCGATGACGTGATCATCCCGCTGACCGTGCAGGATCCGGAGCAGCTGAAGCAGAAGTATCCGAAAGGCTATACGGCACCGCGTCCTTATCTGCGTCTGACGCCGCAGCCCAATAAGTAAGCGTGTACGCGGGCACGGGGTGCCCGCCCTACGTAGGGTGGGCACTCCGTGCCCACGCGCAATGCCCGCATAAGCAAAGAAGTAATCTGTTGTTTGCTTAACGGCTGAGGCCCTTTACCCTTGGAGCGAATCTGGGGGTAAAGTATGTTGATGACGTATATTTTGTCGGGTTTCGCTGTCGGCTTGCTGGTCGGAATGACCGGCGTTGGCGGCGGTTCGCTGATGACGCCGCTGCTGACGCTGCTGTTCGGCGTCACGCCGTCGGTGGCGGTCGGCACCGACCTCGCCTTCGCCTCGCTCACCAAGAGCGCCGGCACAGTCACCCATCGCCAACGCGGCAACGTGCACTGGCCCATCGTCGGCCGCCTGTGCATGGGCGCGCTGCCCGCCGCACTCCTGGCCACCCTGGCCCTGCAGCACTTCGGTCCGCTGGACGCCGCCATTGGCCAGGTGATCCGCTATTCCATCGCCGTTTCCGTGATGCTGACCGTGGTCGCGATCCTGTTCCGTACGCGCATGCTGGCCTGGGTCAATGCCAAGCCCGGGCGACAGCTGCAGGGCAGAAGCCTGACTGTCGCCACCATCTTTTCCGGTGCCGTGCTCGGCACCCTGGTCACGATCTCGTCGATCGGGGCCGGCGCCATCGGCGCGACCCTGCTGGTGATGCTGTATCCGAAGCTGAGCCCGGCCGAAATCGCCGGCACCGACATCGCCTACGCCGTGCCGCTGACCGCCATCGCCGCCGCCGGCCACTGGTGGCTGGGCTCGATCGACTGGATGCTGCTGGTGACCCTGCTGGTCGGCTCGGTGCCGGGCATCACGCTCGGTTCCTGGGCCGCGAAGGCCGTGCCGGACGGTTTCCTGCGCGGCTTGCTGGCCATGACCCTGGCGCTGGTGGCCTTCAAGCTGGTGGTGTGATGAAGGCAGCTTAATAGCCAGGCGATCTATGCAAATGAAGAATGCTTCGTTTGCAATATGTGTTCAGGGTGCGATTATGTCGCGTTATTAGAAGAAATTGTAATAAGGCCCCCTATGAACTTAGCGACCAGCCGCAGCAGCGCCAACCGGGTGATCCCCGGCTTCGGGCTGTCGCTCGGCTTCACGATCTTCTACCTGGCCCTGATCGTCCTGGTGCCCCTGTCGGCGATCTTCCTGAAGACCTTCACCATGACCTGGGAGGCGTTCTGGAGCGCGGTCACCTCGGAACGCGTGATGGCCTCCTACCGCCTGAGCTTCGGCGCGGCCCTGATCGGCGCCGCCATCAACGTCGTGTTCGGCGGCATCGTCGCCTGGGTGCTGGTGCGCTACCAGTTTCCCGGCAAGCGCTTCGTCGACGCCCTGGTCGACCTGCCGTTCGCGCTGCCCACCGCGGTCGCCGGCATCACGCTGACGGCGCTGTATTCGAGCAATGGCTGGATCGGCAAATACCTGGAACCGCTGGGCATCAAGATTGCGTTCACGCCGCTGGGCGTGGTGGTGGCGCTGACCTTTATCGGGCTGCCCTTCGTGGTGCGTACCGTGCAACCGGTCTTGGAAGACGCCGAGCGCGAACTGGAAGAGGCGGCCGCCAGCCTCGGCGCCAGCCCCTGGCAGACCTTTACCCGCGTGATCCTGCCGGGCATCGTGCCGGCCCTGCTGACCGGCTTTGCGCTGGCCTTTGCGCGCGCGACCGGCGAATACGGCTCGGTGGTCTTCATCGCCGGCAACATGCCGATGGTGTCCGAGATCACGCCGCTTTTCATCATCACCAAGCTCGAGCAGTACGACTACACCGGCGCCACCGCGATCGCCGTGGTCATGCTGGTCGTCTCCTTCCTGCTGCTGCTGGCGATCAACCTGCTGCAGGCCTGGACCCGCAAACGGGCGGGGAAATAACATGAGCGCCGTCCTGGAAAACATCAAACCGGCTGACGCCACGGTCGCCCAGGCGCCGCGCAAGGCCACCAACACGCTGGAGCCCGGCTGGGTGCGCTACGTGCTGATCGCCGTGGCCCTGATCTTCCTGACCCTGTTCCTGTTCGTGCCGCTGGTCGCGGTGTTCGCCGAAGCGTTGAAGAACGGCTGGGATGTCTATAAAGAAGCGATCCTCGAGCCGGATGCGCTGGCGGCCATCAAGCTGACCCTGATCGCGGCCGGCATTTCGGTGCCGCTGAACCTGGTGTTCGGCGTCGCTGCCGCCTGGTGCATCGCCAAGTTCGACTTCCGCGGCAAGAGCGTGCTGCTGACCCTGATCGACCTGCCGTTCTCGGTATCGCCGGTGATTGCCGGCCTGATCTACGTGCTGATGTTCGGCTCGCAGGGCTGGTTCGGCCCCTGGCTGATGGACCACGACATCAAGATCCTGTTCGCGGTGCCGGGCATCGTGATGGCGACCGTGTTCATTACTTTCCCCTTCGTTGCGCGCGAACTGATCCCGCTGATGCAGGCCCAAGGCAGCGAAGAGGAAGAGGCGGCCCTGGTGCTGGGCGCGTCCGGCTGGGCGACCTTCTGCCGCGTGACGCTGCCCAACATCAAGTGGGGCCTGCTGTACGGCGTGATCCTGTGTAATGCCCGCGCGATGGGCGAGTTCGGCGCGGTGTCCGTGGTGTCCGGCCATATCCGCGGCGAGACCAACACCATGCCGCTGCAGGTCGAGATCCTCTACAACGAATACAACTTCACGGCGGCCTTTGCGATCGCTTCGCTGCTGGCGCTGCTGGCCCTGGTGACGCTGGCGGTGAAATCCTTTATCGAATGGCGCCTGCACCAGAACCGCAAGGTGAACGCGCAAATGCAAGCCAATACTACGGAGCACTGAGCATGACGATCGAAGTCCAACACATCCGCAAGCAATTCGGCCAGTTCACGGCCCTGGATGACGTCTCGCTGCAGTTTGCCGACGGCGAGCTGACCGCGCTGCTCGGTCCTTCCGGCTGCGGCAAGACCACGCTGCTGCGCATCATCGCCGGCCTCGAGTTTCCGGACGCCGGCCGCGTGCTGCTCGACGGCGCCGACGCCTCGGCCAGCCACGTGCGCGAGCGCCAGGTCGGCTTCGTGTTCCAGCACTACGCGCTGTTCAAGCACATGACCGTGTTCGAGAACGTCGCCTTCGGCCTGCGCGTCAAGCCGCGCAAGGAGCGCCCGAGCGAAGCGCAGATCCGCGAGAAGGTGAAAAAGCTGCTCGAGCTGGTGCAGCTGGACTGGATCGCCGACCGCTACCCGCCGCAGCTGTCGGGCGGCCAGCGCCAGCGCATCGCTTTGGCCAGGGCACTGGCGGTGGAGCCGCGCGTGCTGCTGCTCGACGAACCCTTCGGCGCGCTCGACGCCAAGGTGCGCAAGGAACTGCGCCGCTGGCTGCGCCAATTGCACGACGAGCTGCACGTGACCTCGATCTTCGTGACCCACGACCAGGAAGAAGCGCTGGAAGTGGCCGACCAGGTGGTGCTGATGAATAAAGGCCGCGTCGAGCAGCTCGGCACGCCGGACGCCGTCTACAACCAGCCGGCCTCGCCCTTCGTCTACGGCTTCCTCGGCAACGTGAATCTGTTCCATGGACGCGTCAACGATGGCGTGCTGGCCAGCGGCGATGCGAAATTCCATGCGCCGCAGTACGCCGGCGTGCAGAACGGCGAGGGCATCGCCTACGTGCGCCCGCACGACCTCGAAGTCGAGCGCTATACGGCGGGCGGCGAGGGCGTGGCGGTCAAGCTGCGCCGTGCGCACGCGATCGGCCCGCTGGCCCAGCTCGACCTGGAGCGCGCCGACAATGCTCAATTGATCGAGGCGGTGATCCCAAATGAGCAGTACCGCGCGCTGAATCTGCGCGACGGCGAGACCCTGCTGGTCAAGCCGCGCCGCATGCACGTGTTCGTCGACCAGAATTTCGTTGAGCAAGGTGGGGGCATATGAACTTCCAGCAGCTGCGTTCGGTGCGTGAGGCGGCGCGCCGCAACTTCAACCTGACCGACGTGGCGAACGCCCTGTTCACCTCGCAGCCAGGGGTATCGCGCCAGATCCGCGAACTCGAGGACGAGCTGGGCGTGGTCATCTTCGAGCGCAACGGCAAGCGCCTGACCGGCATGACCGATCCGGGCAAGGGCATCCTCAAGATCATCGAGCGCCTGCTGGTCGAGGCCGAGAACCTGCAACAGGCCAGCAGCGAGTATGCGGCCCAGGACAGCGGCACGCTGACCGTCGCCGTCACCCACACCCAGGCGCGCTATGCGCTGCCGCAGGTGGTGCAGGCTTTCCGCAACAGCTATCCGGAGGTGCGCATCGCCCTGCAGCAGAGCGCGCCGGAACACATCGCCGAATGGGTGCTCTCGGGCCGCGCCGACATCGGCATCGCCACCGAGGGTTTGTCGGCCTTCCCCGAGCTGGTGTCCTTCCCTTGCTACCGCTGGAGTCACCTGGTGGTGGTGCCGGACGGCCATCCGCTCTTGCAGCAAAGCCCGATCAAGCTGGCCGACCTCGCCGAGTATCCCTTGATCACCTACGACGTCGGCTTCACCGGCCGCGGCCACATCGACGCCGCCTTCGCCAGCGCCGGCGTGAACCCGGACATCGTGCTGACGGCGATGGATTCGGACGTTATCAAGCAGTATGTGTCGCTGGGGATGGGGGTTGGTATCGTCGCGTCGATGGCGTTCGACCATGGGCGGGATCGCGGCTTGCGTGCGATCGAGTCTTCGCATCTGTTTGCGCCGAATGTGACGCGGCTGGCGGTGCGCAAGGGGGCTTATTTGCGGGCCTATGCGTATGACTTCATTGAGCGCTTTGCGCAGGGATTTACGCGGGCGGATATCGAGCGGGCTTTGCATCCGGTGGCGGCGGAATAATTGCCCCGTCATTCCCGCGCAGGCGGGAATGACGTTCAGAAGTCACTGGCCGGGATTCGTGTACCTGGCATGAATCGCATCGATCGCCTTCACCACCTCATCCGGCAGCGCCACGCTTTCCGCATCGATGTTTTCCTTCAGCTGCGCCGGCGTGGTCGCACCGATGATGGTCGAGCCCACGCACCAGCGCGAATAGCACCAGGCCAGCGCCATCTGCGCGGGTGTCATGCCGTTGGCGCGCGCCAGCGCCGCATATTCCTTCACCGCCGCGAACACGGCCGGACGCAGATAGCGCGGACTCCAGGTCGGCGGATAAATGGTCAGGCGGCCATGCGCCTGCGGATCGTCGACGTACTTGGCGCTCAGCTGGCCGAAGGCGAGGGGGCTGTAGGCCAGCAGGCTGACTTCTTCGCGATAGCAGACTTCGTCGAGCAGCGTGGTTTCGAATGCGCGCGCCGTCAGGTTGTACAGGTTCTGGATGGTGGCGATGCGCGGCAGGCCCCGCATCTCGGACTGCTTGATGTATTCCGACACGCCCCACGGGCTTTCGTTCGACACGCCGATGTGGCGGATCTTGCCTTCCTCGATCAGCTCCCCCAGTACGGCCAGCGTCTCCTCGACCGGGATGCTGGCGCGTTCTTTCTTCGGATCGAACTGGTTGGCGCCGAAGATCGGCACGTTGCGGCTCGGCCAGTGCAGCTGGTAGAGGTCGATGTAATCGGTCTGCAAGCGTTGCAGGCTGGCGTCGACGGCGGCGCGGATGTTCTTCGCGTCCAGGTTGTGCTTGCCGCCGCGGATCCAGGTCTGGGTCGCGTTCGGGCCGGCGGCTTTGGTGGCCAGCACGATCTGGTCGCGCTTGCCGGATTTTTTCAGCCAGGTGCCGATGAAGCGTTCGGTCGAACCCTGGGTGCCGGCCTTGGGTGGGACCGGGTACATTTCTGCGGTGTCGATGAAGTTGATGCCGCGTTCGATGGCGTAGTCGAGCTGGCTGTGGGCATCGGCTTCTGTGTTCTGCTCGCCGAAGGTCATGGTGCCTAGGCAGATGCGGGAGACGCTTAAGTCGGTGCGGCCGAGTTTTGTCGTTTTCATTCGAGAGTCCTACTTGGGTCCCCGCCTGCGCGGGGACGACGGGGCTTAATGACGCAGCGCGTCTGCACACTCGCGCACCAGCGCCGGCCCACGATAAATCAGCCCGCTATACAGCTGCACCAGCTGGGCACCGGCCTGGACCTTGGCCTTGGCGTCGCGGCCGCTCAGGATGCCGCCCACGCCGATGATGGGCACGGCGTCGCCGACTTCCTTGTACAGCGCGCGGATCACGATGTTCGACAGGTCGAACACCGGTGCGCCGGACAGGCCGCCCTGCTGGTTGGCGTGGCGGTGGTTTTCGACGTCGCGGCGGCTGAGCGTGGTGTTGGTGGCGATCACGCCGTCGATGCCATGGCGCAGCAGGGCGGCGCCGATGTCGCGGAGCTGGTCGGCGTCGACGTCCGGCGCGATCTTCAGCGCCAGCGGCACGTAGCGGCCGTGCTCGTCGGCCAGGCGCGACTGCTCGCCCTTCAGCTGGGCCAGCAGGGCATCGAGTTCGGAGGCGCCTTGCAGCTGGCGCAGGTTCTTGGTGTTCGGCGAGGAGATGTTCACCGTCACGTAGCTGGCATAGGGGTAGACCTTGCGCAGGCAGTGCAGGTAATCCTCGGCGGCGCGTTCGATCGGGGTATCGGCGTTCTTGCCGATGTTCAGGCCGAGCACGCCTTGCTTTTCCTGATAAAAGCGCGAGGCCTGCACGTTGGCGACAAAGGCGTCGACGCCGCCGTTATTGAAGCCCATGCGGTTGATGATGCCGCGCGCGGCGGGCAGGCGGAAGATGCGTGGCTTCGCATTGCCGGCCTGCGGACGCGGCGTGACGGTGCCGACCTCGATCGAGCCGAAACCGAGTGCCGCGAGGCCGTCGATGTAGGCGCCATCCTTGTCCAGGCCGGCAGCGAGGCCGACCGGATTCGGGAAGGTGATGCCCATGACGGTGCGCGGATCGGGGCGTGGTTTGCTGACGAGGCGCGTCACGCCGAGCGCATTCGCGCGGCGCAAGGCGGGCAGGGTCAGATTGTGGGCCGTTTCGGGGTCGAGGGTGAACAGCAGCGGGCGGGCGAGGGCGTACAGGAGTTTGTCGGACATGGCTACCTAACGTGAATTCCCGACATTCTACCCTGTGCGTGCCCTACCGCTCCAATACTCCCCAGACGCCGTCGATGCGCGCCTCCAGCGGCCGGAAGTTGATCTTGTAGGCCATCTTCGGGCTCTGCTCGATCCAGTAGCCGAGGTAGACATAGGGCAGGCCCAGTTCGCGCGCCTGCTCGATCTGCCACAGCACGTTGTAGGTGCCGTAGGAGGCGCCTTCGACGTCGGGATCGAAGAAGGTGTAGACCGAGGACAGGCCGTCCGACAGCACGTCGATGATCGACACCATGCGCAAGGTGCCGCCCGGCTCGCGGAACTCGACCAGTCGCGTATTGACGCGGCTCTGCAGCAGGAACTGCGCGTACTGGTCGCGGCTGTCCTGGTCCATGCCGCCGCCGACGTGGCGCGTGGTCTGGTAGCGCAGGTAGAGCGCATAGTGCTCGTCCGAGAACGACAGGTTGGCGACCGTTGCGGACAGGTCCGAATGGCGCTTCCAGGCACGGCGCTGGCTGCGGTTGGGTCCGAAGTCGTTGACGGCCACGCGCACTGGAATGCAGGCGCGGCAGCCGTCGCAATACGGACGGTAAGTAAAGATCCCGCTGCGCCGGAAACCGTTGCGCACCAGCTCCGAATACACGTCCGCGTTGATCAGGTGCGAAGGCGTGGCCACCTGCGAGCGCGCCTGGCGCGCATCGAGGTAGCTGCACGGATAGGGCGCCGTGGTATAGAACTGCAGCGTGGAAAAGGGCAGGTCATTTAAGTGCGTCATGCAATGCTCTCGAGACGACGTGTTTGACCCATTGTAGCCAAAGACAGCGCCGCGCACCGTTAGGTGGTCAACGGTGGCGCAACTTCCCAACGTTCGATGGCGGGCTCGGCGATGGCCTGGCGTAGATGTTCAAGAAACGCCTGGCGCGGAATCGGCATGGCGCCGAGCGAGGCCAGGTGCCCGGTCTCCTGCTGGCAGTCGAGCAGGCGCACGCCGTGATTGCGCAGGAAGGCGACCAGGTAGGCCAGCGCCACCTTGGACGCATCCGAGACGCGCGCGAACATCGATTCGCCATAGAACATGCGGCCGATGCACACGCCATACGCGCCGCCGACCAGCTCGCCGTCCAGCCAGACCTCGGCCGAGTGGGCATAGCCGAGGCGGTGCAGGCCGGTGTAGCCGGCGATGATGTCTTCCGAGATCCAGGTGCCCGGACCGTCCTTGCGCGGCGCGGCGCAGGAACGCATCACGGATTCGAAGGCGCTGTCGAAGCGCACCACCCACGGGCCGCCTTCGAGGCGCGAGCGTTCGACCTTTCTCAAGGTCTTTTTCAGGCTGTCGCTGATCTTGAAGCGCTCGGTGTACAGCACCATGCGCGGATCGGTGCTCCACCACAGGATCGGCTGGCCTTCCGAGAACCAGGGGAAGATGCCGTTGCGGTAGGCCTGCAGCAGGCGCTGGGGCGACAGGTCGGCGCCGGCGGCCAGCAGGCCGGGCGCATCCGTGGTCAATGCCTCGGAGACGTCGGGGAAGGGCGTATTCGCTTCGAGCCAGGGGATCATGGTGCCGTATTCAATCCGGTTCGACAGGGGCCCTCATGGGCCGCGTGATGTCGCGGCTGTGGAAACCGTAGCTGCCTCCCTCGAGCACCTTGCGGCGGTCGGCGAAGAACAGCTCCAGCGTGGTGCGGATGGTCGGGAAGGCCAGGTCGTCCCACGGGATCTCGTGTTCGGCGAACATCTGCACGTCCAGGCTCTCGACGCCGGCCTCGTAGTCGAGGTCGAGCAGGCGCGCCAGGTAGAACAGATGGACCTGGTGTACGTGGGCGACATTGAGCAGGGTGAACAGGTTGCCCAGTTCGACGTTGGCGCCGGCTTCCTCCTCGGTCTCGCGCACAGCGGCCTGGCCGGTGGTCTCTTCGTTTTCCATGAAACCCGCCGGCAGGGTCCAGTAGCCGTAGCGCGGTTCGATCGCGCGTTTGCACAGCAGCACCTTGAGTTCGCCATCCTGTTCCCAGACAGGGATCGAGCCGATCACCATTTTCGGGTTCTGGTAATGGATGGTGCCGCATTGGGTGCACACGTAGCGCGGACGGTTGTCGCCTTCAGGGATGGCCACCGTCACCGGATGGGCGCACTCGGAGCAGAATTTCATGGAAAAAGGAGGTAATGACGTTGCCCTTACTTTACCACCGTATCGGGCCAGCTGTAGCGAAACCGGATCGGCCATTGCCTAAACCGGCTGGGGCCCGTATAATACGAACCATCAGACGCGGGGTGGAGCAGTCTGGCAGCTCGTCGGGCTCATAACCCGAAGGTCACAGGTTCAAATCCTGTCCCCGCAACCAAATTCGAGGCCGTTGATTCTGTTCAGGATCAGCGGCCTTTTCATTTTCCCTGCCGGCCCCGGCAGCGCCTGAAGCTTCTCAAGCTTCCTCTCCCTTGCCGCAACGCCCGTGGTTCAGCCCGGTCGAACGCAGAGAGCATCTGACAAAGCCCCAGGGCAAGGCGCATCGCCGCAGTGGCGGACCACGAAGACAGTACGTTAGTACGGCGAGACGAATGCAACGCCGCCATGGGGTTTTGTCAGTGCTCGGTGTCGCTTACATTGCGGAGTGCATTCGATGATCAATATCGACGAGATTAACGAGGCATGGGGCTGGGTCGGCCTGAACGCGGAAGAGGTGCTGGGCGAGAATGCCTTCGGCAACCTGATCATCCGCGACGACGAAGGTCGATACTGGCGCCTGTCGCCGCAGGACCTGTGCTGCGAGCCGGTGGCCGAGGACCGCGCCGCCCTCGATGCCCTTTCCTATAACCAGGAATTCCTCGACAACTGGTATATGCCGGAGCAGGTGCGCCTGGCCGAATCCACGCTGGGTCCGCTGAGCGCGGGCCGTAAGTACTGTCTCAGGATTCCCAGCGCGCTAGGCGGCCACTACCGGCGCGACAACCTGGCCACCGTGCCGCTGTCCGAGCTGATCCGCTTTGCCGGCGAGGGCGCCCAGCAGTTCGAGGGTTTGCCGCGCTGGAATTGAAACCGCGCTCAGAAGCGTTTGATCACGCCCACCTGGAACAGGTCGCGGTCGTCGGTCTCGCGGAAGGTTTTCACGCGGTTGAAGTTGACGAAAGCCCGGGTCTGGCGCGACAGCGCGCGTTCGGCCTGGAAGCTGATCAAGAGGTTGGTGCTGTTCGGGTCGGCGTCGTCGCGGCGGTTCCTGGCGAAGTAGGGGCCGGCACCGGCGCTCATCGAGAAGCGTGGCGTCACCTGCTGCACATACCAGAGCTGGGCGGCCACACCACGGCGGTCGACGCGCACTTCATCGTCGCCTTCGAACAGGAACTTGCCCGACACTGCCCAGTGCTCGAGGCGCTCGCCCATGTATTTGCGGGCTTCGAGTACGCCGGCATAGGCGGCTTCGCGCCCGGACATGTTGGTGATCGCGTTGCCGACCGAGGCGCCGAACCACCACGGACCGGCGGCGGGTTCGGTATTGGGCTCGGGGCGGGCCGGGCCGAACTGGCGGTCGAGACCCACCAGCAGGGCGGTGGAGCGGTGCGCATGCGGCATGAAGGTCTGATTCAGGCCGATACGCAGCGAGGTGCCGGTTGGCAGCGAGCGCAGCGGCATGCGCAGCGCGGCGCTCACCAGCACCCCCCAGTTCGCATCGTCGATCTGGCGCCCGTCGACCACGGTCGTGTTCATGCTGAGGTAGGGGCCAATGCCCAGCTCGCCTGTCCAGGTGGCGCTGAGCGGGCGCACAGCCAGCCATTGCAGGGCGAAACCGTCGCGGTGATTATTGTCCGGATGGCCTTCGTTGTAATGGACGAAGTCGATGCGTCCGCCGCCGAGCACCTTGTCTTCGGTGCGGCCGGCCCGTACCTCGAAGGCGCGGCCGCCCATCCAGCGGCTGCCCTCCAGGTTTTCGCCGTGCATCTTGCCGGTGCCGAAGGTGAGCGAGATATAGGCACCGTGTTCGTCCTGGTCCTGGTCTGGGGCGGCGGTTTGCGCGCTGGCCGTGGCGCTGCAGGCCAACAGGAGCGCGCAGGCCAGGCCTGATAAGGTAGCTTGACTATGCATTAACATAGTGTAAGGTTTTTGCGGAAATCGTGCCGCGGGACAGGCCGCTGATTGTTCTGGATCAGCATCGCCGTTGCTCAGCCGGCTGTCTGGCTGAGGCTGGCCCAGAGATGCGCGGCCGCCATCGTGCGGTGCGGGCGGTAGGCGGCAAGGAAGGCGGCCGCTTCATCCAGATTGGGCCGCTCCGCACTGCCCAGCAGGCGTCCGATGGCGGTGCGCACGGCCACGTCGCCCTCCAGCGAGCAGTCGGCAAAACCATAGCCGCGCAGCAGCGCATAGTTGACGGTCCAGGGGCCGATGCCCTTCACTGCCAGCAGGCGTGCGCTGACCGCCGGCAGATCGGCATCGCGCCGCAGGTCCAGGGCACCGTCGTCGACCAGACGCGCCAGGCGCAACAAGGTCTCGGCCTTGGCGCGCGAGAACTTGCGGCTGGTGAGCGCGTCCAGGTCCAGGCGCGCCGCATCGCCCGCTTCCGGATAGCACCACAGGCCGCTGGCGTGGGCGCGGCCGGCCAGCGAAATGAAGGTGCGGCGCAGGGCGATCGCGAAACCGAGATTGATCTGCTGGCCGATGATGGCCCAGCTCAGGGCTTCGAAGACGGTGGCGGACTGGATCACGCGCAGGCCGCGTTCGCGCGCAACGAGTGGTGCGAACAGCGGATCGTCCGCCACCGCCGCTTCGAAAGGCTCGGGCGCGATGCGCAGGCCGAGCACGTTGCGCAGCATCTCCTGGCTCTTCTCCGCCGCCGGATCGCCATCGGCATCGACACTGCACAGCGCCTGCCCGGGCCGGGCGCCGAGGTCGATGTCCAGCACGGTCGGCACGCCATCCACCATCACGCCTTTGCGGATGCGTTCACCGTCGATGCGTTCGGCCAGGCCCTCGGCATCGCGGCCGTGGAAGCCGAACAGGTCCTGCCGGCGGTAGTCCGGCGGCAGGTCGATGGCCAGTTCGATGCGGCTCACAGGTTCATCTTCCCTGCGTGGCAGCCGGCGCTGCGGCGCGTCCGAAACGCGGCACGAAGCCTGTCACCAGCGCGGTGCCGACCAGGGTGATCGCCGAGCCGGCGATGGTGTACCAGCCGATGGTTTCGCCGAGGAAGAGCGCACCCCACAGGATGCCGAACACCGGGTTGAGGAAGGTGACGGTCAGCGCCGAGGTGGTGCCGACTTCCTCGATCAGGCGGAAATACAGGATGTAGGCGATGCCGCTGCACAGCACGCCCAGCGCCAGCACCGCGCCGACGATGCCGGCGGTCGGCGTACCCGTCATCGGGAAGAAGGGCAGCACCGGCAGCACGATCAGGCTGGAAGTCCACATGGTGCCGTGCGCATTCGCGAAAGGTTCGACGCTTTTCGCCGAACGCGCGTACTGGCTGGCGATGCCGTAGCAGAGGGCCGCGGCCAGCGCGGCGACCACCGCCAGGCCGGCGCCTGGTTTACTCGACACATGGTCGAAGCCGACCAGCAGGGCCACGCCAGCAGTGCCGAGCAGCAGGCCGAGCGCGGTGCGCAGGCTGATCGCATGGCGCGTCCATACCGCGCCGACCAGTGCGCCCCACATCGGCGCGGTCGCGTTCAGCACCGACAGCACCGAGGCCGACAAGGTACGCGCACCGAACGCAAACAACAGGAAAGGCAGCGCGGAATTGAAGAAGCCGAGGATGAAGAAATGCTTCCAGTTGGCGCGCAGATCGAGGCGCTTCTTCAGCACGAAGCCGACGATGGCCAGGAACAGGGCCGCGAACAGCACCCGGAACTCGATCAGCACCGCCGGCCCGAGCACGGGGGCGCTGATGCGCATGAACAGGAAGGAACCGCCCCAGATGGCGGCAAGCAGGATGAGGCGCAGCAGGTTGGCGGTGGTCATTGCGTTCTTCACGGGTGAATGCGGCAGGCATGGTCGCCTGGCGCACCGCCGGACGCTTCCTGTTTCTTGCTGCTGAATTCAGGATGCGTGGCGGGGAATTGGCAATGATACAAAAAATCTACGCTACCCGTCGTCCCCGCGCAGGCGGGGACCCAAGTTCGTCGCTGGCCACTACCGCATGTTAAAGCCACTCAAGCAAACTTGGATTCCCGCCAAGGCGGCCGGCGAGGTCGGGAATGACGTTTACATGCTAACGACGGCTGAGGTTCTCAGGCCAAGGACTTAGGGCACCAGCGGCTTCTTGGCCGACTTCTTCGCTTTGATCTCCGCCTGCGCCTTCTCGATCGCCGCCAAACGCGCCGCCAGCGCCGGGTGGTTGGCGTTGTAGCCGTTCAGCACGGTGGCCGGGTAGGTTTCGTTCAGGCGCTTCCAGAAGTTGTCGGCGTCGTCGATGTCGTAGCCGGCGCGGGCCGCCAGGTAGAGGCTGAGGCGGTCGGCGGCGGCGTCCATCTCGGGCGGCATCGCCTTGATGCCGCCGCTGCCGATCAGCATCGAGGTATCCGGCGTGATGCTCTTGAGGTTGTCGATGATGCTGCCGATGGTGGAGACGTTGCGCTGGGCGCTGGCGTGGCCGAGCAGGTTGTGGGCCATGGTCCTGGCCAGCACGTAGGCCAGTTCTTCGTCGTTGCGGGTGAAGTGGATCATGCCGCGCGTGACCAGCACGCGCGAGCCGTCGGCATAGGCGTTGACGTTGTCGGCGTTGCCCAGCTCGATCGCGAAGGCGCAGGCGCGCGTGACCGGGATCGCCAGCTGGCGCTCGCTGTCGCGGCGTTCGACCGTCATCGGCAGCGTGGCCTGCGACGCGACGATCTTGTTGAAGATGGTGCCGGCCTGGCTCAGCGCGTGCTGGCCGGTCGGCAGCGGCTTGCCGGCGGCGGCCAGCAGCACGTCGCCGGTCTGCAGGCCGGCCTTGGCGGCGCCGCTGCCGGCCAGCACGCTGGTGACCTGCAGGCGTTCGTCCATGCCGAAGGCGACGTGCGCGGCTTCGTTATAGTCGCCCGGGTAGGACCAGCGGTTCTTGGCGGTGAAGCCGAGCAGGTTGCGGGCCTGGCCCTTGCACAGTTCGGCGTTCTGGATGAGGAGCGGCGACGCGACCTTGTACAGGCGGTTCTGCAGGTCGGCCATCTTGCTGAGCGTATCGGCGGCGGCGGCCATCTGCGGGGTCAGGCCGGGCGCCTCGGGCGTGCGTTCGACGACGCGCGGGGCGGTCCCGGTCTGCTGCGGCGCCTGCGTGGCGCAACCGGTCAGCAGCAGGGCGGTGGCAGCGGCCAGGGATGCGGCAAACGAAGCCGCGCGGCGATTGGCGCTCATGTGCTCCTCTCTTTTCTTGTTTATTGTTTGCCGGTGCTGCCGAAACCGCCGGTGCCCCGGTCGCTCGATGCGAATTCCTCCACGACGTTGAAGCCAACCTGAACGACGGGAACCACGACCAGCTGCGCGAGCCTGTCCATCGGCTGCAGCGTGAACGCGGACTGGCCCCGGTTCCAGGTCGAGACCATCAGCTGGCCCTGGTAATCGGAGTCGATCAAGCCTACCAGATTGCCGAGAACGATGCCGTTCTTATGGCCGAGCCCGCTTCGCGGCAGGATCATCGCGGCATAGCCCGGATCGGCGATGTGGATCGCCAGGCCGGTCGGCACCAGCACGGTCTGTCCGGGGGCCAAGGTGAGCGGAGCGTCGACGCAGGCACGCAGGTCGAGGCCGGCGCTGCCTTCGGTGGCGTAGGCCGGCAGGAAGTCCTTCATGCGCGGGTCGAGAATCTTGAGGTCTATCTGTTTCATGGGGGAGGGATCAGGGGTGATTCAACGGTGATTCAAGTCAGCAGCGAGCGCTGTTCGAGGCGCTTGGCGATTTCGGAGACCAGCTGGCGCGCCAGTTGCAGCTTGCCTGCCTGCGGCAGCACGGTGTGGCCGCTGTCGTCGAACAGCACGATCGCATTCTCATCCTGACCGAAGGTATGGTGGCCGATATTGCCTACCAACAAAGGAATGCCTTTCTTTTCGCGCTTGGCGGCGCCGTATTCGATCAGGTTTTCCGACTCGGCGGCAAAGCCCACGCAATACGGCCAGCCGCTCAGCGAGGTGGTGCCGGCGACGGTCGCGAGGATGTCCGGGTTCTGCGCGAACTGCAGTTGCGGCGTGCCGCTGCCGTCTTTCTTGATCTTCTGTTCGCTGGCATTCTCGACGCGCCAGTCGGCGACGGCCGCCACGCCGATGAAGATGTGCTGGCCCTGGATGCCGGCCATCACCGCGTCCAGCATCTGCCGGGCGCTCTGCACGTCGATGCGGCGCACGCCGTGCGGGGTGTCGAGCGCGGTCGGGCCGGACACCAGCGTGACCTCGGCGCCGGCCTCGCGCGCGGCGCGCGCCACCGCATAGCCCATCTTGCCGGACGACAGATTGGTGATGCCGCGCACCGGGTCGATCGCCTCGTAGGTCGGGCCGGCCGTGATCAGCACACGCTTGCCCGCCAGGACCTTGGGCTGGAACGATGCCACCAGTTCCTCGAGCAGTTCATGCGGCTCCAGCATGCGGCCCATGCCGGTCTCGCCGCAGGCCTGGGAGCCGGCGGCGGGGCCGAAGATGCAGACGCCGTCTTCGCGCAATTGCGCGACGTTGCGCTGCGTGGCCGGCTTCTCCCACATCTCGACGTTCATTGCCGGGGCCACCAGCAGCGGCACCTGGTGCGGGCGCGCCAGGCACAGGGTCGACAGCAGGTCGTCGGTGGCGCCGTGCGCGAGCTTGAACAGGAAGTCGGCGGAGCAGGGCGCGATCAGGATCGCATCGGCGTCGCGCGTCAGGTCGATGTGGGCCATGTTGTTGGGGATGCGGCCGTCCCACTGGTCGGTGTAGACGGTGCGGCCTGACAGGGCCTGCATCGTCACCGGACCGATGAAGTGGGTCGCGGCGTCGGTCATCACGACCTGCACACTGGCGCCCTCCTTGGTCAGGGCGCGGCACAGCTCCGCGGCCTTGTAGCAGGCCACGCCGCCGGACAGGCCGAGGACGATCTTCTTGCCCTTCAGGTCCATGCTCATTGCTTGTCTCCGATGCTTAGTGCTTGTTCACCCGGCGCAGTTCGTCGAAGATGAACAGGATGGCGCCGATGCTGATCGCGGTGTCGGCGATATTGAAGGCCGGGAAGTGGCCGACGCCGCGCAGGTGGAAGTCGAGGAAGTCGATCACGTGGCCGTAGGCCAGGCGGTCGATCAGGTTGCCGAGCGCGCCGCCCATGATCAGGGCCAGGGCCCAGCAGAACATGCGCTGGCCGGCGTGCTTGCGCAGCAGGTAGATGATGAAGACGACCGCGGCGATCGCGATCCCGGCGAAGAAGTACTTCTGCCAGCCGCCCTGGTCGGAAAGGAAGCTGAAGGCCGCGCCCGGGTTATACGCGAGCACCAGGTTGAAGAAGCTGGTGATCGGCTTCTCTTCGCCGTGGGTGAAGGTGCGGGTGATGGTGATCTTGCTGATCTGGTCGAGCAGGATCACGATGAAAGCGATGCCGAGCCAGGGCGTCAGGCTGGCGCCCGCGCTGGATTTGACGGCGGTGAAGCTTGGTTTGGTTTTTTTTGTGGCCATGGCTGGGACGATGAGGAAAGAACACGCCCGCGCCGGTCTGTGCAACCGGCGCGGGCGGCGGGGGCTTAAGCGAACTTGCGCTTCTCGCCGCTGCCGAACAGGTTGCTCGTGCAGCGGGCGCACAGGCCCGGGTGGCTGGCGTCGTGGCCGACGTCGCGGCGGTAGTGCCAGCAGCGCTCGCACTTTTCCGCTGCCGACGGCGTCACCGCGACGGCTTCCTGGGCTGCATCTTCAACCTTCTCGACGCTTGCCTGCGAGGTGATGAAGACGAACTTCAGGTCGTCGTCCAGGCTTGCCAGCGCATCGTACTTGTCGCCGGCAGCCTTGAGTGCCAGTTCCGCCTGCAGCGAGGAGCCGATCGCGCCGGATGCGCGCACTTCTTCCAGCTGCTTGGTGACGTCGGTGCGCACGGCGCGCAGCAGCGCGTACTTGTCGAGCAGGGCGGCGCCGTCCGCGACTTCCGGGAAGGTCCACAGGGTCTGGGTGAAGATGGTCTCGTCGGAGTCCTTGTAGGCTTGCTCGCCCGCGAACACGGCCCAGGCTTCCTCGGCGGTGAAGGACAGGATCGGCGCCATGATGCGCAGCAGCGCGTGGGCGATGTGCCACAGCGCGGTCTGGGCCGAGCGGCGTGCGATCGAATCGACGCCGGTGGTGTACAGGCGGTCCTTCAGGATGTCGAGGTAGAAGCCGCCCAGGTCTTCCGAGCAGAAGTTCTGCAGGCGCGCGACCACCGGGTGGAACTCGTAGCGCTCGAAGTGCGCGGCGACGTCCGCCTGCAGGCGCGCGGTCTCGGCCAGCGCGTAGCGGTCGATCTCGAACATCTCGGCCACCGGCACGGCGTTCTTCACCGGGTCGAAGTCCGAGGTGTTCGCCAGCAGGAAGCGCAGGGTGTTGCGGATGCGGCGGTAGGCTTCGGTCACGCGCTTCAGGATCTCTTCCGACAGCGCCAGTTCGCCGGTGTAGTCGGTCGAGGCGACCCACAGGCGCAGGATGTCGGCGCCGAGGCTGTCGCTGATCTTCTGCGGCGACAGCACGTTGCCCAGCGACTTCGACATCTTGCGGCCATGCTCGTCGACGGTGAAGCCGTGGGTCAGCAGCGCCTTGTAGGGCGGACGGCCGTTCAGCATCGAGGAGGTCAGCAGCGACGAATGGAACCAGCCGCGGTGCTGGTCCGAACCTTCCAGGTAGAGGTCGGCCGGGAAGGCGGATTGGTCCTTGTGCGAGCCGCGCAGCACGGTCTGGTGCGTGGTGCCCGAGTCGAACCAGACGTCCAGCGTGTCGCGGTTCTTCTCGTACATGGCGGCGTCGTCACCCAGCAGCGTTTGAGGATCGAGCGAATGCCAGGCATCGATGCCGTTCGCTTCGATCAGCTTGGCCACCTGCTCCAGCAGTTCCGGGGTGCGCGGGTGCAGCTCGCCGGTCTCCTTGTGGATGAAGAAGGCCATCGGCACGCCCCACTGACGCTGGCGCGACAGGGTCCAGTCCGGACGGTTGGCGATCATGCCCTGCAGGCGCGCCTGGCCCCAGTCCGGGAAGAACTGGGTATCGGCGATGCCGGCCAGCGCGGTTTCGCGCAGGGTCGGGCCGCCATCCTTCGGGGTGACGTCCATGCCGGCGAACCACTGCGAGGTCGCGCGGTAGACAATCGGGGTCTTGTGGCGCCAGCAGTGCATGTAGCTGTGGTCGAACATCTTCAGTTCGAACAGGGCGCCGGCCTCGGTCAGGGCCGCGCAGATCGGCTTGCTCGCTTCCCAGATCGTCATGCCGCCGAACAGCGGCAGGGTGCTCGCGAAGCGGCCGTCGCCCATCACCGGTTTCAGGATCTCGTCATCCTTCATGCCGTGCGCTTTGCAGGACTGGAAGTCTTCGAGGCCGTAAGCCGGCGCCGAGTGGACCACGCCGGTACCGCTGTCGGTGGTGACGTAGTCGGCCAGGTAGACCGGCGAGGTGCGGTCGTAGAACGGATCGGCCTTGTGCAGCGGGTGCTTGAAGCGGATGCCGCCCAGCTTTTCGCCGGTGGTGGTGGCGACGACGTCGCCTTCCAGCTTGTAGCGCTGGAGGACGGACTCGGCGAGATCCTTGGCGACCAGCAGCAGCAGCGGCTTGCCGTCCTTTTCGGTCTTGACCAGTGCGTAGGTCACTTCCGGGTGCACGTTCAGCGCCTGGTTCGACGGGATGGTCCACGGGGTGGTGGTCCAGATCACGATGAAGCCGTCGCCTTCCGGCAGCTGCGGCAGGCCGAAGGCGCTTGCCAGCTTTTCCGGTTCCGCAAACGGGAAGCCGACGTCGATCGCCGGGTCGCGCTTGTCCTGGTATTCGACTTCTGCTTCGGCCAGCGCCGAGCCGCAGTCGAAGCACCAGTTCACCGGCTTCAGGCCGCGGTAGACATAACCCTTGTCGAGCAGGGTGCCGAGGGCGCGCAGCTCGTCGGCTTCGTTACCGTAGGCCATGGTCATGTAGGGGTTGTCCCATTCGCCCAGCACGCCCAGGCGGATGAAGCCGGCGCGCTGGCGGTCGATCTGTTCGAGCGCGTAGGCGCGGGCTTTCTGCAGCACCTCGGCGGTCGGCAGGTTCTTGCCGTACAGTTTTTCGATCTGGATCTCGATCGGCATGCCATGGCAGTCCCAGCCCGGCACGTAGGGCGCGTCGAAGCCGGCCATGGTGCGCGACTTGACCACCATATCCTTCAAGATCTTGTTGACCGAGTGGCCCAGGTGGATGTCGCCGTTGGCGTAGGGCGGACCGTCGTGCAGGATGAACTTCGGGCGGCCGGCGGCGGCCTTGCGCACGCGCTCGTAGATCTTCTTGTCTTGCCACTGCTTGACCCAGCCCGGTTCGCGCTTGGCGAGGTCGCCGCGCATCGGGAAGGGGGTGTCGGTCATGTTGACCGGGTATTTACTTTCGGGCTTGTTGCCTTGTTTGGCGCCTTTCGGGCCGTTCTTGGTATCGGACATAGGATTTTTCTAAAGTGAACTGCTGTTGTGCGTGAAGAGTGGCCTGCGCCTGCATTGCAACTTGGCGGGCGGCGAGGCCGGGTCGTTCACGTTCAAATTCGGTCGGTGGCGGTGAGAGCGGCCCGGCGCTGGGCGAACCAGGCGCGCGCCTGCTGGGCATCGCGGTCGATGGCAGCGGTGAGTGTCGGCAGGTCGACGTATTTTTCCTCGTCGCGCAGCTTGGACAGGAATTCGACCCGGACCAGCTTGCCGTAGCAGGACTGGTTCCAGTCGAAGATGTGAACTTCGAGCAGCATGCGGCCCGCGTCCTCGACGGTCGGGCGCACGCCCAGGCTGGCGACGGCCGGCAGCGGCTGGTCCGCCAGGCCATGCACCTGCACCACGAAGATGCCGGCCAGGGCCGGACGGTGGGCGACGCGCAGGTTCAGGGTCGGGAAGCCCAGCGTGCGGCCCAGCTTGGCGCCGTGGATCACGTGGCCGGACATCGAATAGGGGTGGCCGAGCAGGGCGCGGGTGGCCTCGAAATCGCCTTGCGCCAGCGCGGCGCGCACGGCCGAAGACGAGATGCGGGTGGCGTCGTGCAGCACCGCCGGCAGGCTGTGGACCTCGAAGCCGAATTCCTTGCCGGCCTCGATCAGCATGGGGATGTTGCCGGCGCGCCGGGCGCCGTAGCAGAAATCGTCGCCGACCATCAGCCATTTCACGTGCAGGCCCTCGACCAGCACGCGCTGCGTGAATTCCTGCGGCGACATCGAGGCGAAATGCTCGTTGAAGTGTTCGACGATGACGCGGTCGACGCCGGCATCGGACAGCGATTCCAGCTTGTCGCGCAGGTTGGCGATGCGCGCCGGGGCCTTGGACAGATCGTTGGCACGGCGGGCGAAGTATTCGCGCGGATGCGGCTCGAAGGTCATCACGGCCGATTCCAGTCCGAGACGGTGCGCAGCCGCGGTCACGTGCGCCAACAACGCCTGGTGACCGCGGTGGACACCGTCGAAGTTGCCGATCGTGAGTGCGCATGGCGCGCGCGCCCTGTCGTTGGGAAGTCCGCGAAATACCTTCATTGGATGATTCGTGCTCCGAGGCGAAATACCAGATTATACGGCAACCCGTGGGAAACAAAAAAAGCGCCGCCTGCAGAGCAGGGCGGCGCTTTTCAGCGATTGCTGCAAAAAGTCGGGGCTCAGGCCGCCGGCTTGTTGATCGCCATGATGAAGTAACGGGCCAGGTCGGCAGTGCCGTCCTTGCCGCCGACGGTCTTCAGCGTGTTGATGGCCTGCTGCTTCTTGCCTGCCACGGCATACGCTTCGCCCAGGCGCAGCTTGACGTCTTCCGGATACTTCAGGTTCTTGGCTTTGGATGCTTCTTCCAGCATCTTCAGGCCCTTGTCGGTCTGGCCGGACTGGACCAGGGCGTAGCCGAGGGTGGCCAGGCCGTCGTTGTCGCCATCCTTGCGCGCCTGGGCTTCTTCGGTTGCCAGCGTCTTGTTCTGCTCGGCCAGGTTCTTCTCGGCCAGGTCCTTCAGGCGCTGGTGACGGGCAGCGTCCGGGCCGGTGCCCAGTGCGCCTGCCTTGTAGCCCTTGTCGATGACCTTGATGGCTTCCGCCGGCGCACGGGCCTGCAGCACGAGCTGGGCCATTTCCATGTATTCGCTCGGCTTCTTCATCAGGTTATTCGCCAGGCGCAGGCGCCAGACGTCGATCGTCAGGCGGCTTGCGAAGCCCGGCTTGCTCTGCACGCGGTTCAGCAGGTCGGTCCAGTACTGGGCCTTCGGATAGTTGGCGGCCAGTTTCTCGATGGTGTTGACGTAACCGGCTTTGTCGTTCTTTTTCAGCTGCACGTTGGCCAGCATGCCCAGCTGGTCTTCGGTCATGCGACCGGCCTTTTCGGCATTGCGCAGTTCGGTCTCGAGCGCGGCGGTGTTGCCCTGCTTGTAGTAGTTCTGCAGCAGGTAGGCGCGCAGTTCCGGATCGTCACGGTCCTTCAGCTGGGCCTGGATGGCGGCGTTCGCCTTGTTCAGGTCGCCGGAACGCATGTAGATGCCGATCAGGCCTTTCGACATTTGCGCTTTTTCGCTCGCCGACAGCTTGCCCGAACCGATCAGGTATTCGAAGGACTTGGCAGCGGCATCGTAGTCGCCCGCCTGCGATGCGGCGCCTGCGCGGGTGCGTTCGATCAGGTAAGTCTCGTTGGCGGATTTGCCGCTGACGCTGTCGAGCTGGCGCAGCTTGGCCAGGGCTTCCTTGTTCTTGCCCGACTTCATCAGTTGCTGCGCTTCCTGCAGCGGCTTGCCGATTTCCGGACGGAGGGTCTCGGCGGCGTAGGCCGGGGCCAGGCCTACCACCGGGGCGGCGGCGGTGAAACCGAGTGCGGCCATGACGAGGCCGAGGTGTGCGAGGCGGAACTTAGACATTATCGGAATTCTTTCATTCAAAATAGACACGGCAGGGAATCCCTGCCGTGTTCATTATAGCCAAAGCTGATTACTGGAACTGTTCGTTACCGACCATACCGATCTTGGTCACGCCCAGACGCTGCGCCGATGCCATGACGCCAGCCACCACTTTGTACTCGACCAGCTTGTTCGGACGCAGATGCACTTCCGGCTGGTTGGGCATCGCAGCGATGCTGTTCATCTTTGCTTCCAGGGTCGCACGATCCGGGATCGTCTGGCCATCCCAGAGGATGGTACCGTCGAAGTCCACGTCGATCGTCACCACTTGCGGCTTCTCGGTCTGCGGCGGCGGGGTGCCGACCGGCATGTTCAGATTGACCGAGTGGTTTTGCTTCGGAATCGTGATGATCATCATAACGATGAGAACGAGCAGGACGTCGATCAGCGGCGTCATGTTCATTTCCATCATCGGTTCCGGATCTGCTCCCTTGGCGGAGCCGCCACCTACGTTCATACCCATGATGTTTCCTTTCAAATGTCGGGGGCATCGACAGGGTGCCGGGCAAGCCCGGCACCACTGTTCAGGTTATTAACCCTTGTCCGGCGGTTCGATAATGAAACCGACCTTTTGCACCCCGGCACGCTGTGCCGTATAGATCACACGGCCGATCGCTTCGTAACGGGTCGCCTGGTCGCCGCGTACCTTGACTGCAGGTTGCGGCACCTTCACCGATTGCTCAGCGAAGAACTTGAACAGTTCGTCGGTGTTAGCAATATGGGTCTGGTTCCAGTACATCTCGCCTTCACGGTTGACGGTGATGTTGATATCTTCCGGCTTGGTCTTGGTGACCTGGTTTGCCTCGATTGGCAGCTTAACGTTTTGCAGCTTCAAGACGACCGGGCTGGTGACCAAGAAGATGATAAGGAGAACCAACATGATGTCGACGAGCGGCGTCGTGTTGATCTCCGACATCACGGTATCTTCATCTCCGGAATCGGAGCCGACACTCATTGACATGATTTACCCAACCTTTTTAGCGCTTGCTGCGGCGCGACCAGCTTCCGAGGTCGACATGGCGCCCGAGATCAGGACCGAGTGCACGTCGGCGCTGAACGAACGAACGTCTTCCATGGCAGCCTTGTTGCGGCGGACCAGCCAGTTGTAACCCAGAACTGCCGGAACTGCGACGAACAGACCGAATGCAGTCATGATCAGTGCTTCACCCACCGGACCTGCGACCTTGTCGATCGAAGCGTTACCCGACATACCGATAGCGGTCAGTGCGTTGTAGATGCCCCAGACGGTACCGAACAGACCGATGAACGGCGAGGTCGAACCAACGGTTGCCAGGAACGACAGGCCGTCTTGCAGACGCGACTGGACTTTGTCCACGGCGCGCTGGATCTGCATGGTCACCCAGGTCGACAGGTCGATCTGCTCGAGCAGGGCGCCGTCGTGGTGCTGGGTTGCCTTGGTGCCGGTTTCAGCGATGAAGCGGAACGGCGAGCCGTTGGTCAGTGCAGCCGAGCCGGCAGCGATCGACGGTGCTTTCCAGAACTTCTGGTTGGTTTCCTTCGACTGACGGAAGATCTTCATCTGGTCCAGCAGCTTGGTGATGATGATGTACCACGAGCCGATCGACATCAGCGACAGGATGATGATGGTGCCTTTGTTGACGAAGTCGCCTTCTGCCCACATCTTTGCCGGACCGTACGGGTTCTCGACTTTTTCGTGGGTGCCTTCGGCAGCCGGAGCTGCCGGAGCGGCTGCTGCGTCGGCAGCAGGTGCCGGTGCAGCTGCGTCTGCCGGTGCGCCTGCCGCAGGAGCGGTGGCGCCTGCAGGAGCGTCAGCGAAGGCCGGTGCGGAGACCAGGGCCGATGCCGCCGTTACCGAGAACAGGACAGCCGCCAGGACAGCGGACAAACGGGTATTCTTAAACATGCTTCCTCCAAAAATTTAAAATGAACAGTTCGCTGAACAAATGACAACGAAAATCACAGTTTGAGACGATGTTACTGCCTCGGGTTAGTCCAGCGTCCAGACATACTGCACAGGTTGCGAGGATTCTACCGCTTGGCCGTTCTCGGTTGCCGCTTTAAATCGGCATTTGCTCAAGGCTGCCATTGCTGCCTTGTCCAAATCACGGAAGCCACTCGATTTCTGGATCGAAGCTCCCTGTACAGAACCATCTGCTGCAATTTTGAACAAGATGGTCGATACACCAGTTTCTTCGTTACGCAGCGACGATTTCGGGTATTCCGGCTTCGAGCACGTATTGAAGTCAACCACGGCCGCAGTCCTCGACGGACCCTTCGGTGCGGCGGCCGGAGCGGCCGTCGGTGCCGGCGGCGCCGGCGGTGCCAGATTCGTGGTCGGCGGCGGCGTGTTCGTTGCGGCAGCGATCGTGTTTTGCGGCGGCGGCGGTTGCTGCACCTGCACTTCGACCGGCGGGATGAACGGAGGCGGCGGGGCCTTCATTTCCGGCGGCGGCGGCGGCGGCGGAGTTTCCGGCGGTGGCGGCGGCTTCACTTCTTCGATCAGCTTGGTTTCCACAGCTTCGGTCACCTTGCTGACGATACGGGTACCAAGGCCGTTGATGATTGCCCAAGCGACCAGGACGTGCAACACGACGACGATGGCGATACCTGTGAAATTCTTCCCGGGGTTCTTCTCATGCGAAAAATTCATGCCATATTTCTCCAATACCATCTCTTTTTTGGTGCTACTAAACCCACTAAACACGACAAAATCTACGGCCGCATCCGGGACATCGGCGAATTATACCTACGAATTCTTTTTTGCACATACATTTTTATACCTCAAAAGAAGGGCTAACTGCCTGTAAAACCAAGCAAACAAGCTCATCAGATATGAGGCTTAGTAGCGTACATAATGGGGAATGAAGTTAGCTTTTTTATAATATTGACGAGAACCCTTTCATGATGTGTGGAAGATGAGGCGGGCCTACCCATTTGACCAAATTTTCCATGCTGAATTTGCCAGCTAGCAAATATCATATGATCCATTCATGGCCTTTCTGCAAACTATAGCCAGATTCAGTAACAGGGGGCGTACTGTTGAAACGGCTTTACCCCTGTTCCTAGGGGGAGAGTCATAAGAGGCACTTATGTACAGACGTCTCTTTGATATGGCTCAACGGCCACGCAAGTGGAAGTTTGTCTTGACGCAGAAAAAAGGCCTGCCCGGACTAGGGGCAGGCCTGTTGAGGCAGAAGGCGCCGGCGGCGCTTGCTATTAATAGCGGGCGCGTTTCTCGCGGCGGCACTCGAGGCTGCTGACCACGCGGCCGGACGGGTCCACCGTTTCCAGCCGGACGTCGAAACCCCAGAGCCGCGCCACGTGCTTGAGCACCTCGTGCGCCTGCTGGTTCAGCGGGCGGCGCTGGAACTGGGTATGGCGCAGGGTCAGCGCACGGTCATCGCGGGTATTGACCTGCCAGACCTGGATGTTTGGCTCGCGGTTGCCCAGGTTGTACTGCTCGGCCAGCTGCTGGCGCACATAGCGGTAGCCCTGCTCGTCGTGGATGGCCGAGATCGTCAGCTTGTCGCTGCGGTCGTCGTCCAGCACGGCGAAGAAGTGGAATTCGCGGATCAGCTTCGGCGACAGATACTGGGCAATGAAGCTCTCGTCCTTGAAATTGCGCATCGCGAAATCGAGAGTTTTGATCCAGTCGCTGCCGGCGATGTCGGGGAACCAGGCGCGGTCTTCGTCGGTCGGGTCTTCGCAGATGCGTTTTATGTCCGTCATCATCGCAAAGCCAAGCGCGTAGGGATTGATGCCATTGTAATAAGGGCTGGTCGCGGGCGGCTGGTAGACGACGTTGGTATGGCTCTGCAGGAACTCGAGCATGAAACCGTCGCCGACGATCCCCTCTTTATATAGTTCGTGCAGGATGGTGTAGTGCCAGAAGGTGGCCCAGCCCTCGTTCATCACCTGGGTCTGGCGCTGCGGATAGAAGTACTGCGAGATCTTGCGCGTGATGCGCACCAGCTCGCGCTGCCAGGGTTCGAGCAGCGGAGCGTACTTCTCGATGAAGTAGAGCAGGTTTTCCTCGGGCTCGGCCGGGAAGCGCGGCGGCGGCGCGTCCTGCCGGCTTTCTTCGCGGCGCGGCAGCGTGCGCCAGATTTCGTTGACCTGCGATTGCGCGTACTCCTCGCGTTCTTTCTGGCGGTTCTGTTCCTGGGCCACCGACAGCTTGGCCGGACGCTTGTAGCGGTCGACCCCGTAGTTCTGGATCGCATGGCAGGAGTCGAGCAGCTCTTCGACGGCGTCGATGCCGTGCCGCTGTTCGCACTCGGCAATATAGTTCTTGGCGAAGACCATGTAGTCGACGATGGCATCGGCGTCGGTCCAGGTGCGGAACAGGTAATTGCCCTTGAAGAAAGAGTTGTGGCCATAGGCCGCATGGGCGATCACCAGCGCCTGCATCGTCAGGCTGTTTTCCTCCATCAGGTAGGCAATGCAGGGGTTCGAGTTGATCACGATCTCGTAGGCCAGGCCCATCTGGCCGCGCTTGTAGCCTTTTTCCGTGGTCAGGAAATGCTTGCCGAAGGACCAGTGGTTGTACGAGACCGGCATGCCCACCGAGGTGTAGGCATCCATCATCTGCTCGGCGGTAATGATTTCGAGCTGGTTGGGGTAGGTGTCGAGGCCGAACTTCCTGGCCACGCGGCGGATTTCCTCGTGGGCCTGCTCGATCAGGTCGAAAGTCCATTCGGACTGTTCGGGCAGGGCACGCGGGTGTTTGGGATCTCTTGGCATGGGCTTGCCTCGTCTACTTGGGCTGCTTCTTGAACAATTCGCGGAACACCGGATAGATGTCGGCCGGCGTCACGATCTTCTGCATCGCGAAGTTCGCATGCGTGGTCGCGACCTCGGAATATTGCTCCCACAGGTTTTGCGGTGGGCCGTCCGTGATCTCGACATAGGTGTAGTACTGCACCCGCGGCATGATGGCATTGGTCAGGATCTGCTTGCACAGGACCGAGTCGTTGTCCCAGTTGTCGCCGTCGGAGGCCTGGGCCACGTAGCTGTTCCAGTCGCCACTGCTGTAGCGTTCGCTGATGACCTTGTTCAGCAGGTGCAGGGCCGAGGACACCACGGTGCCGCCCGATTCGCGCGAGTGGAAGAAATCGTTCTCGTCGACCTCGGCCGCCGCGGTATGGTGACGGATGAAGACCACGTCGATCTTCTCGTACACGCGCTTGAGGAACAGGTAGAGCAGGATGAAGAAGCGCTTGGCGGTGTCCTTGCGGCTTTCGTCCATGGAGCCGGACACGTCCATGATGCAGAACATCACGGCCGCGGTCGACGGCTTGGGTACCTTGATCCGGTTGCTGTAGCGCAGGTCGATCGGATCGATGAAGGGAATCGCCAGCAGGCGCGTGTGCAGCGCGTGGATCTTGTGCTTCAGTTCGAGCACGCGTGGATCGTCGGCATCAAAGCCGAGCGCCTGGATCTCCTCGAGTTCCTGTTCGAGCTTCGCCAGGTTCTTGCGGCTGGGGCCGCCGACGGCAATGCGCCGGCCGAGCGCGCCGCGCAGCGAGCGCAGCACGTGGATGTTGGACGGCGTGCCCGAGATGTTGTAGCCGGCACGCTGGTTCTTGAATTCGACGACCTGGGTCAGCTGCGTCTTGATCATGTTCGGCAGCTCGAGGTCCTCGAAGAAGTAATTCATGAATTCTTCGCGGCTCAGTTCGAAGATGAAATCATCCTCGGTGGTCTGCTCGCTGTTGCCGGCGCGGCCGCGGCCGCTGCCGCCGCCACCGCTGCGCGGACGGTTGATCTGGTCGCCTTTCTGGTATTCGGTATTGCCGGGGTTGACGACTTCCCAGACACCCCCGTGGGCGTGTCCGAAATGCGGCTCGCTCACGTCCTTGACGGGAATCGAGACCTTTTCGCCATTTTCGATGTCGGTGATCGAGCGACCCTTGATCGCCCGGCCGACCGCATCCTTGATCTGCGCCTTGTAGCGGCGCAAGAAGCGTTCGCGGTTGACCGCAGACTTGTTCTTGCCCTGCAAGCGTCGGTCGATAAGGTAAGTCAAAACAGGCCTCCTGCTCAAATTCGCGGCGGGCCGGGTATCACCCGTGGCCCTATATTAACGCGCCGCGCATTAACGTGGTTGGCGTCCCGGATTTTGGTGGGACAAAGCCTACGGGCGGGCCAGAAAACCGGCCCGCCCGACCACGCACCTCGTGTGGCGAAGAGCCTTTACGACGACTTACGTACGCGCAAGTACCACTCGCACAGCAGACGAACCTGTTTCGGCGTGTAACCCTTCTCCACCATGCGCGCTACGAAGTCGGCGTGCTTGGTCGCGTCTTCGGTGCTGGCCTTGGCATTGAAGGAAATGACGGGCAGAAGTTCCTCGGTGTTCGAGAACATCTTCTTCTCGATCACGGTGCGGAATTTCTCGTAGCTCGTCCAGGCCGGATTCTTGCCGCCATTCGTCGCACGCGCACGCAGGGCGAAGTTGACGATTTCGTTCCGGAAGTCCTTCGGATTCGAGATGCCGGCCGGCTTCTCGATCTTTTCCAGCTCGGCGTTCAGCGATTCGCGGTCGAAGCTCTCGCCGGTGTCCGGATCGCGGAATTCCTGGTCCTGGATCCAGAAGTCGGCAAAGGTCACGTAGCGGTCGAAGATGTTCTGGCCGTACTCGGAATAACTCTCCAGGTAGGCGGTCTGGATTTCCTTGCCGATGAAGTCGACATAACGCTGCGCCAGGTGTTCCTTGATATAGGACATGTAGCGCTGCTCGGTCTCGCCGGCGAATTGCTCGCGCTCGATCTGCTGTTCGAGCACGTAGAGCAGGTGGACCGGATTCGCCGCGACTTCGGTGTTATCGAAGTTGAAGACCTTCGACAGGATCTTGAACGCGAAGCGCGTCGACAGGCCGTTCATGCCTTCGTCCACGCCGGCGTAGTCGACGTATTCGTGCATCGACTTGGCCTTCGGATCGGTGTCCTTCAGGTTCTCGCCGTCGTACACCAGCATCTTTGAATAGATGCTGGAGTTTTCCGGGTCCTTCAGGCGCGACAGGATCGCGAACTGCGCCATCATGCGCAGCGTGCCTGGAGCGCAGGGTGCTTTATCCAGCGAGGAGTTGCGCAGCAGCTTGTCGTAGATCTTGATCTCGTCGGACACACGCAAGCAATAGGGCACCTTGACGATGTAGATACGATCGAGGAAGGCCTCGTTGTTGCGGTTGTTGCGGAAGGTCTTCCACTCGGATTCGTTCGAGTGCGCCAGGATGATGCCCTCGAAGGGGATCGCGCCGAAGCCCTCGGTGCCCTTGTAGTTGCCTTCCTGCGTGGCCGTCAGCAGCGGGTGCAGGACCTTGATCGGGGCCTTGAACATCTCGACGAATTCCATCAGGCCCTGGTTGGCCAGGCACAGGCCGCCGGAGTAGCTGTAGGCGTCCGGGTCGTCCTGCGAATAGTCTTCGAGCTTGCGGATATCGACCTTGCCGACCAGCGAGGAGATGTCCTGGTTGTTCTCGTCGCCCGGCTCGGTCTTGGCGATCGCGATCTGCTTGAGGATGGACGGATAGCGCTTGACCACGCGGAACTTGTTGATGTCGCCGCCGAATTCGTGCAGGCGCTTGACCGCCCACGGGCTCGGCACGTTGCGCAGGTAGCGGCGCGGGATGCCGTAGTCTTCTTCCAGGATGGCGCCGTCTTCGTCTTCGCTGAACAGGCCGAGCGGCGATTCGTTCACCGGCGAGCCCTTGATTGCGTAGAAGGGAATCTGTTCCATCAGGTGCTTGAGTTTCTCGGCGATCGACGATTTGCCGCCGCCCACCGGACCCAGCAGGTAGAGGATCTGCTTGCGTTCTTCCAGGCCCTGCGCCGCGTGACGGAAGTAGGAGACGACCTGCTCGATCACTTCCTCCATGCCGTAGAACTCGCGGAAAGCGGGGTAAATCTTGATGACCTTGTTGGCGAAGATGCGCGACAGGCGCGGGTCGAGCCGGGTATCGACCAGGGTGGGGTCGCCAATGGCGGCCAGCATGCGCTCGGGAGCGCTGGCGTAGGTCAGGGGATCCTTTTTGCAGAGTTGAAGATACTCGGACAGGGAGTATTCCTCTTCCCTGGTACGCTCGTAGCGGGCTGCGTAGTTGTCAAAAATGGTCATGTGAATGTCCTCTAATGTGCTAACACTGATCACTGTCGCGGCAGCCGATGAAAGTTGGCTGCCCAGGCCCCGGTTCTGTTATCGAAACTGTCGTGGGGTCGCCATCTGCGTTAGAGAGGTCAGTCACGAAGGCTGACGTGAAACGGAGGGCGATTTTATTGTTCTCAGCCGGCCATCCGGCCGGTTGGTTAGCGCCCGCTGAGAGCGTCTTCTTACGCTTATGAAATTTATTATGTGCCTATTAGTTCTCGAAGTCAAAACAGTGTCGTACCTTGCTTCGTGCTACAGATAAGTCACTGAAAAATAAAAAGAAACGGCCATTTTGACGAGCTCGCCAATGCATTCCTGACGCCGCTTTCCCGGGTCTTGGCGGGGTCATGCGGGCGGCACTATGATTATCAAAAGGTAAGGTCATAGTGCACCAACTTGCTAAGCAGTGGCGCACGCGTATCGTGCCGGCTTTCCATAAAATTCCAGAGTGAAATGAGCCCCGGACGCGCATGCGCTACACTCTCCCGCAAAGGCGTTCATTGCCGGTCCAACCTGGAGATCCTGATGCTCAATGATGAGTTGCGCCGCATCCTGCGGACGATGCCGAAGGCAGAATTGCACATCCATATCGAGGGCTCTCTGGAGCCCGAGCTGATTTTTGAGCTAGCGCAAAGAAACGGCGTTTCGCTGGCATACCCCAGCGTGGAAGCGTTGCGGCGCGCGTACGACTTCAGCGATCTACAATCCTTCCTCGACATCTATTACGCGGGCGCCAGTGTGCTGCTGACCGAGCAGGATTTCTACGACATGACCGCGGCCTACCTGCGGCGCGCGCAAGCCGACAACGTGCGCCACGCCGAAATCTTTTTCGATCCGCAGACCCACACCGCGCGCGGCGTCCCGATCGGCACCGTCATCGACGGCATCTGGCGCGCCTGCCAGGACAGCCCGGTCAACGCGAGCCTGATCCTGTGCTTCCTGCGCCACCTGTCCGAAGAAGAGGCGATCGCCACCCTCGAAGAAGCGATTCCTTACCGCGACAAATTCATCGGCGTCGGCCTCGATTCCTCCGAGGTCGGGCATCCGCCGGAGAAGTTCGCGCGCGTGTTCGAACGCGCCCGCAATCTCGGTTTGCATCTGGTGGCGCATGCGGGCGAGGAGGGCCCCCCGGCCTATATCGAGAGCGCGCTGGACGTGCTGAACGTCGAGCGCATCGACCACGGCGTGCGCTGCCTCGACGATCCCGAACTCGTGCAGCGCCTGGCGCGCGAACAGATGGCGCTGACGGTGTGCCCGCTGTCGAACGTCAAGCTGCGCGTGTTCGACGTGATGGGTGACCACAGCCTGCGCCGCCTGCTCGATGCCGGCCTGGCCGCCACCGTCAATTCCGACGACCCGGCCTACTTCGGCGGCTACGTCAACGACAACTACGAGGCCGCGTTCGAAGCGCTGCCGCTGGACGTCTCGCATGCGCACCAGCTTGCGCGCAACAGCTTCGCCGCCGCCTTCCTCGAGCCGGAGCAGAAGCGCGCTTACCTCGCCGAGGTCGATAACTTCTTTCGTCAGGTTCCGTAAATGCTCATGTCCTCCCTGCGGCAATCCCTGCGCATGACCGCGCGCGACTGGCGTGCCGGCGAGCTGCGTTTCCTGCTGGTGGCGCTGGTGGTCGCGGTGTCGGCCCTGACCGCGGTCGGCTTTTTTGTCGACCGCATGCGCGCGGGCCTGAACCGCGATGCCCACCAGCTGCTCGGCGCCGACCTGCTGATCAATGCCGACCAGCCGCTGCGTCAGGACTGGCGCGATGAGGCCACCCGGCGCGGCCTGGTGCTGGCCGATACCGTGACCTTCCCCAGCATGGCGCAGGCGGGGCAGGGCGATGCCTCGCAGGCCGTACTGGCCTCGCTGAAGGCGGTGTCGCCCGGCTACCCGCTGCGCGGCCAGCTGAAGATCACCACCAGCCAGGACGATGCCAGCGAAGCGCTGGGCGATGCCACCCGCGAGATCCCGGCGCCGGGCACGGTCTGGGTCGACGTCAACCTGCTGCCGCCTTTGAAGGCAAAGCTGGGCAGCAGCATCCAGCTGGGCGACAAGAGTTTCAGGATCACCCGCCTGATCGCCGCCGAACCGGACCGCGGCGCCTCGTTCGCGAACTTCGCGCCGCGCGTGATGCTGGCGCTGTCCGACCTGAAGGCCACGGGACTGGTCGACAACTATGCGCGCATCACCTGGCGCATGCAGGTCGCGGCGCCATCGCCGAACGACCGCGCGGCCATCGCCGATTACGAGCGCTGGGTGCGCGCCCGCATCGCGGCGGACAACGTCAAGGGCGTGCGCATCGAGACCCTGGAAAACGGCCGTCCCGAGATGCGCTCGACCCTCGACCGCGCCGAACGCTTCCTGGCCCTGGTCGGCCTGCTGTCGGCGATGCTGGCGGCGGTGGCCGTGGCGATGGCGGCGCGCCGCTTCATGCAGCGCCATCTCGATTCGGTGGCCATGCTGCGCTGCCTGGGCATGACCCAGAACGAAGTCGGCCTGCTGTTCCTGATCGAATTCGCGCTGGTCGGCCTGGCCGGCAGCGTGCTGGGCGTGCTGGTCGGCTTCGGCGCGCACTATGTGCTGCTGGCGCTGATCGAGCCGCTGATCCGCACCGACCTGCCGCCGGTCTCGCCGCTGCCGGCGCTGCAGGGCATCATCACCGGCATGCTGCTGCTGGTCGGCTTCGCGTTGCCGCCCGTGCTCCAGCTGCGCAACGTGCCGCACAACCGCGTGATCCGCCGCGAGCAGGCGCCGCCGCGGCCGATGGCGCTGGCGACCTATGGCCTCGGCACTGCGGTGTTCATCGGTCTGCTGCTGTGGCAAGCCGGGGACCTCAAACTGGCCATGCTGACCGCCGGCGGCTTTCTCGGCGGCCTGGCGCTGTTCGCGCTGGTCGGCTGGCTGGCGCTGCTCGGCCTGCGCAGCCTGCGCAATGTCTCGAAGAACCAGGGCTGGCGCTTCGCCATCACCTCGCTCGGACGCCGCCCCGGCGCCACGGTGGTACAGATCGTCTCGCTGTCGCTGGGCCTGATGGCGCTGCTGGTGCTGACCGTGGTGCGCGGCGACCTGATGGCTGCCTGGCGCCTGGCCACGCCGCCGGATGCGCCGAACCGCTTCATCATCAACATCCAGCCCGACCAGAAAGAGGGCGTCGAAAAGACGATCCGCGCGAGCGGCGTCGGCAACCTGGTGCTGTACCCGATGATCCGCGGCCGCCTGGTCGCGGTGAACGGCAATCCGGTCACCGCCGCCACCTACCAGGACGAGCGCGCAAAAGCGCTGTCGGACCGCGAATTCAACCTCTCCAGCGTCAAGGACCTGCCGGAAGCGAACGACATCGTGGCCGGCCAGTGGTACCGTGACGCGCCGGGTGTGGCCGAAGCCTCGGTCGAGCAGGGCATCGCCCAGACCCTGCGCCTGAAACTCGGCGATACCATGCGCTTCGACATGGGCGGCCTGCTGGTCGAGGCGAAGATTACCAGCCTGCGCAAGCTCGAATGGGGCTCGATGCGCGCCAATTTCTTCGTCATCATCAACCCGGCGGCGATGGCGAATGCGCCGACGACCTACATGACCGCCTTCCATGCGCCGGCAGGCGGCGTCGGCCTGGCGAACACGCTCACGCGCCAGTATCCGAACCTGACCATGATCGACGTCAGCGGCATCATCCGCCAGCTGCAGGACGTGCTCGACCAGGTGGTGACGGCGGTCGAGTTCCTGTTCCTGTTCACGCTGGCCTCCGGCGTGCTGGTGCTGTACGCGGCCCTGATGGGATCGACGGCCGAGCGCACCCGCGAAGCCGGCCTGCTGCGCGCGTTGGGCGCTACCCGCGGCCAGCTGGCGACGGCGCAGCGCATCGAGTTCGTGCTGGTCGGCGGCCTGTCCGGCCTGCTGGCGGCGAGCGGCGCGGCGGCGCTGGGCTGGGCGCTGGCCGAGTACCAGTTCAAGTTCCCCTGGCATTTCGAACCGCAGGTGTGGGCGGCCGGGCTGCTGGTCGGCGCGGTCTGCGCATTGGTGGGCGGCTGGCTGGGACTGCGCAACGTGTTGCGCCAGCCGCCGCTGCAGACGCTGCGCGAGGCCTGAGCTAAAATGGATGGATGCAAGAATCTCAGAACCCCCAGCAAGACCAGCCTACCGCGTATGAGCTGATCGGCGGCGAAAGCCGCCTGCGCGAACTGGTCGACCGCTTCTACGACATCATGCAGCTGGAGCCGGATTTCGCCGGCATCCATGCCATGCACCCCGTACCCAACGACAGCTCGCGCGAGAAGCTGTTCATGTTCCTGTCCGGCTGGCTCGGCGGGCCGAACCTCTTCATCGAGAAGCACGGCCATCCGATGCTGCGCGCGCGCCACCTGCCGTTCGCGATCGGCACCACGGAGCGCGACCAGTGGCTGCGCTGCATGGCGATGGCGCTGGAAGACCTCGGCTACGACTACGACCTGCGGCTGCGCCTGATGGGCGCGTTTTACCAGACCGCCGACTGGATGCGTAACCGACCTCACTGATTTCCATGTCGACCATCGAGTTCATCGTCCTCGCGCTCGGCCTGCTGGCCGTGCTCGGCCTGCAGTTCGCCCTGTTCGCGCGTGCCCGCAGCAGCAAGAACAGCGACGGCTCCGCCCACGCCTTCGAGCGCCTGGAGCGCGAGCTGCGCCACGAACTGCAGACCAGCGCCCAGGCCACGCGCCAGGAAATGGCGGCCCACCTGGCGCAGAACCAGGCCGCCACCGCCCAGCAACTGGAAGCGATGCGCCAGCAGATCCAGCTCCACGCCGCCGGCGGCCGCGAGGAGCAGGCGCGCGTCCTGAAACGCTTCGCCGACAGCATGAACACCGCGATCGCCACGCTGACCGAGTCGAACGCCCAGCGCATGGTGGAAGTGCGCGGGACCCTGGAAACCAAGATCCGCGACCTGCAGAACGACAATGCGCGGCGCCTGGAAGAGATGCGCCAGACCGTCGACGAAAAGCTGCACGCGACGCTGGAAACGCGATTGACGGAATCCTTCCGCCAGGTGTCCGACCGCCTCGAGCGTGTGCACCAGGGCCTGGGCGAGATGCAGCAGCTGGCCGTCGGTGTGGGCGACCTGAAACGCGTGCTGACCAACGTGAAGACGCGCGGCACCTGGGGCGAAGTGCAGCTGGAGATGCTGCTCGAGCAGGTGCTGACCGTCGACCAGTATGCTAAGAACGTCGAGACCGTGCGCGGCTCGAACGCGCGGGTCGAGTTCGCGATCAAGCTGCCGGGCACCGTCGACGGCGGCCCGCCGCTGTGGCTGCCGATCGACGCCAAGTTCCCGAAAGAGCAGTACGAGCGCCTGGTCGAAGCGGCCGATACCGCCGATGCCGAGGGCGTGGTGCGCTTCGGTGCCGAACTGGAACGCGCGGTGCGCAACGAGGCCAAGACGATCTGCGAAAAATACGTCTCGCCACCGCAGACCACCGATTTTGCGATCCTGTTCCTGCCGACCGAGGGTCTATACGCCGAAGTGATGCGCCGCCCCGGCCTGGCCGACGATCTGCAGCGCACGCTGCGCGTGACCATTGCCGGTCCGTCGACCCTGACCGCACTGCTGAACAGCCTGCAGATGGGCTTCCGCACGCTGGCACTGGAAAAGCGCTCGTCCGAAGTGTGGCAGGTGCTGGGCGCGGTGAAGACCGAGTTCGGCAAGTTCGGCGACGTGCTGGCCGCCACCAAGACCACGCTGGAGCGGGCCGCCAAGAACATCGAGAACGCCGAGGTGCGCAGCCGGCAGATGGCGCGCAAGTTGAAGTCAGTGGAGGCTTTGCCGAGCGAGGCGGCGCAGTTGATGCTGGGGGCCGACAAGCTCGACGGCGACGAATGAGCCTTATTCGCCGCCGTAATTTCCTATTGTTGGAATCAAGGTGGCGCCGCATGTTGTCTTGTGCCCGTCGTGGGCAACCGCAATGCCATCGATGACGTGATGCGGGTCGCCTTCGGCGATCGTACAGTCGTCATGGCCCTTGATTGGGCAGCTGCATTTGTCGCCGACGCGGGCGACGGCTATGCCGCCGACCGTGAAGTGGGTTGCACTGACGCTTTCGACCTTGCCGCCGTGTGAGGTGGGGTCGCCGAGACGGATTACGTTGCGCATGGCTCAGCCTTTCTTCTCGGGGGCGTCTTTATCGTTGGCGCTGCCGTTTGCCGCAGCGATGTTGGAAGAGGCCGGGGGAGGTGCGTCCCCATGAGCGACCAGCTTCCACACGGTGGCCGTACGGTACACGGGCTGTTCGCCCCTCAGCTTCTGCCATAGCGATGGCGCGCCCTGCGCTACCGCGTGCGGCATGCGTTCCCCCTTCTTGATGTGCTGGCGCCGGCTGTTCTCCGGTAGCCCCGGCGCATCGTTTTCCCACCAACCGGTCTGTGGGCAGGTGCGTCCGGTAGCGGCGAGTTCACCTAGTGGCAGGCGCGGGCCTGCGTCGGCGGATTTGACCGGTGTGGCGCTGGTCGGGCGCACGCGGATGGTGCTGGTGATCTTGTCCCAGACTGCGATGGCTTCTTCATCGGTCAGGCTGGCTTTGGTGGCGCCGGCGGCGTTGTCGGCGACGCCAGTCTGGAGTTGGATGTCGGCATAGGGCCTGTAGGGATCGTGCGGGACGCCGGTGAATCTGAGCTCGAAGTCATGGTAAGAGTGCACGCCTTCTTCATTGGGATTACGCAAAAGAAGTTCGTAACCGGTTTTCCAGTCATGTATTTCACGAGGGCTTTGTCGGAAGTATTTGATTTTGGCCAGCGCTTTTTTCTCTTCGGGAGTTGCGGGATCGTCTATGACGCGTTGCCACTGTCGCTTGAGTGAAGTGCTTTCTGGATCGTGAGGATTTGACGGATGGGTTCGAATCGAAAAATGCGCGTCCGGGAACTCTTTCAGGCGGAAACCAAGGCTGATCAGTTCCCCAGGATGATTCTTTTCGTCATCCGGCGAGTCTGGCAGGAAGAAATTCTCGATGCAGTTGCCGGGTTCGGTGGGGGTTTCGTTTTCGGCACGTTGGCGCAGGCGGCGTGCGATGCTTTTTATGTCTGCTATTGTGCTGTCCCTATCGTCCCTTAACGGCCGTGCATCGATAATAACGCCGTCGCTGTTCAGCTTGAAATAACCGTTAATTTTAAGCCCGTTGATGGACTGAAAGCTCTCATAACCGGTCACGATCTTGCCCTCTGGCTCGGCCATATCTTCCACGGATAGCAGCAAGGGAACATCGTCATGGTTGATGGCCTTCTCGTTGTTGAGTTCATCGATAAACTTCTGTGCCAAGGCCTTCACCTCATTCACGCCGTCAGGGTAGATGCTGACACCCAGCGGAACATCGCTACCACCCCATGCAACGGCGGCTGTTGCCGGCACATCGACCATGAAGCGTCCGAAGCAGATGGTCTTGGTTTTCTCGAACATCGGTTGCAGGCGGGGCGTGAGCGTCGTCATGTTTGGACTCTTCCATTGTCTAGGATTGTGGTCACAGGCTGTAATCAATACCATCGTCGTTGCGAGAGCAATACGCGTCAGGTATTTAATGGCCGCTTTCTGCATGGATGATCCTTTCAGCATTTCCAGGTTGCTTTTTGGGCGATGCGCACGATGCTGTACAAGGTCGAGGCGATCGCACGGGAATCCTTGTAGCTGGACTGGTGTTCGTAGCCCGTTTGGCGGAATACACCCCTGAACACTCTGCTGTGCAGTTGGTCGTCGGCGGATCTGGCCGGAACGGTCTGGTCGCCTGGCGCCGAAGGTGGAAGTAGCGTTGCATATACCGGGCTTGGCGCCAACTCGTCGAAGGGCAGCGCACCGATATTGTTCACCCCGTCCGGGTCCCATAAAGTGAAGTCGAGTTGGCCTTGCCGGGTGTCGTTGACGATGGGCCAGTTCTGCCAGCCAGTCGGGTTGGCACAGTTTCGGATGTCCCACACCACTTCGCCAAAGCTCTGCTGCCGAGGATCGGCACCATAGTGCGCGTAACTGTTGGGGTGATATATGCCGGCTATCTGTCGATGAAAATTTTGGGCCATATCGAGATATTCACACGTCCGCTTGAACGTACCCCCTCCCTTCTTCTCGGAATAGCTGGAAGGGTTGATCCAGTCTTCTCGGAACAGCGCATACCATTTTCCTCGTACTTTATAGATCTCCTTGTAGGGATCTTGCTGTTTCGGCCACGCTTCCAGATCATGCCCATTGTGCCGCACGCGCAACCAACCATTGCCATACGCTTCCGATGGCAATAACTCCAAGCCTCCCGGCGCATTGGCCAGCACCGCCGTCACCTCGTCACCAAAATTGCCAAGTACTTTCGCGACGACGCTGGCTTCGAGGACGCTCGGGGTGACGTGCATTAGCCCGGGGTCCTCGAAGCCCGCCCGCATACGCTTGTAGGCTGCTGGTGCGCCGATGGCGGGCATGACGCCATGGACGATGCCCAGCACCTTATCCTGCAGGTTGCCGATCTTGGGGTGAACCAGCGCCCGCCCGACCAGCCCACCCATGGAATGGGTCACGACGATCACCTGATGACATTCGTAACCCGCCCCGTTCAGCTCGTCGATGACCTTGTTGATGCGCTTGGCGATGAGCTTTGCGCTTTCGCCATTCGACTGCAGCCAGTTATAGCCAAAGGCGTACACAGGAAACCAGCAGCCGGTAGCCACCTTCTTGAACTCATCCTCGGTCATGGCCTGCTGAGGTAGTTTCGTATCCGCATTCCATGCCTGCGGGTTGACGCCGATGACATCGCGCCACTCGGGCCGAATTTTGCCTTGGAAAAAAGTATTGTTCAGGCGGGATTCGAGGTGCTGCAGTAAAACGCCATAACTCTTGAAGAAGACTTCACCCCAGCCGCGTTCCCGCGCTTTTTGAACTCGGCTACGCGGATTCGGCATAGTCAGCGGGTCGCTCGCCAGCATTGGTGAATTGAAGTTCTCGCCAAGTTCGACATTGCTGTGCCGTTTATCGCCGCTGACGTCGGACGGGCCAGTGGGGTCGTAAATGTCGACCGTAGTCTGCAAGGGATCGAGCCGCAACTGGCGTTCATCTGGCGGGCTCTTCGCATTCTTCTTGATATTCGACGCCCCAAGCCCATCCGGCCGCCACGCAATATTGTCCTTTTGTTTCAACTCCTTCTGCCGCTCCGCGCTCATCCGCAAATTCGATCCCATAATCCCGGGTAGGAAAATAATCGGCAGCACCCGCCTGGGCAGCATCCGTGCGCACTGCGGCTTCTTGTCCTGCTTCGGTGTCGCAAACCCCTCGGCTTTTCGCGCAGCGCCCGCATTCGGCTGCGCGGGCAAAGGATGTTCGGCAGTCGTCATCACATGCTCCCTGTGAAATCAGTCGTCCAGCGCCTCGATGCTGTAGCGCCCAAAAGGAATCGCACTGGTAAAACGCTCGGTCAGCCCACCATCATCTGTTCGCCCCTCGAACGTGCGCCCATCTTCCGTCGTGATGCGATAGCGCTGATTCTTCATCGGCTCATCGGTCCCGATCCAGCGCAATACGGTCTGCTGATCGTGGGCTGCCTCACTCTTCGGCAGCGTGACGGCAGCCGGTTTGCCGTCGCCCGGCCCGACATGCGCAAACTTCGACGACTTGATGGTGTGCTCGCCGCTGCTCTGCTGGGTAATGGCGCCGCCGCCGATATCCACCTGCGCACCCTGCGCCACGATGCGGACCTTGGGTGCCTGCAGAACGATTTCGTCGGTGGCGGTCAGGACAATGCGTTTGGAAGAGGTGAGTTCGATATCGTCGCTATGCGTCTGCAATTCGAGCTTGCCGCTGGCGGCAATGAGCTTGATGCCGAGCCGGTGGGCGAACAGGCTGATGCTTTCCGATACCCGTGCCAGCAGTTTCCTGCCAACCGACAGCTGGGTATTGCCGATGCTGAGCACGTCGACATGGGTTTGCGCGCCGATCGCGATGTTGTCCTGGCTGGTCATGGCAACGCCCGCCGGCGCGGACAGCGCCACCACCGGTTGGCCGCCAGAACCGCTGCCGTCTATTTCGGTATTGCTGCCGGCTTCCCACTGCTTCAGGTAGCCGATCAATTGCTCGAGTTCCTTGTCTTCGGTGCCGTCCGCATGATGCGTCGAGGCCAGTTCGGCCAGTTGCTTCTGCACCCCCTGCAAAGCCTCGGCCAAACCGAGGAGTTCGCTCCGGTCCAGTTGTTTGCCGCTGGCCTTCTGGCGTGAAGCGGCGCTGATCAAAACGCCTTGCGCGCCCCGGACCGCAACGGCATGGTCGCTGCGCAGTTCCGCGCCTTCGCCACGCGCCTCACCCTTGCCATCCCTGCGCGGGTGGGTCAGCCAACCCAGGTTCAGTTCGCTGTGACCGTGCTGGGACGACAACTGCGCATTGATCTGGCCTGTCGTGTCGTCCAGCCGCAGCTGGTTGTAGCGGCTGCCGTCGACTTCCTTGCTCTTGATGCCTGCCACGTACCTGTTCGCAGGCAGCGCACCGACATGGCTGAACGTGGGCGGCGGGGCCAGGCGGCCGTAAACTTGCCCTACGATGATGGGCTTGTCGGGATCACCACCCAGGAAACCGACCAGGACTTCGTCGCCCACGCGCGGCAGCGTCATCGTGCCCCACTGATTGCTGGCCCAGGTGCTGGCGACCCGTATCCAGGCGGAGTCCCGGTCGCTGTCGCTGGCTCCGGCGCCTTGCGCATGATCGTGGTCTTCCATGCGGGTGCCGGGAAAGCGCACCTTGACCCGTCCGTATTCGTCGCAGTGCACCTCTTCGCCGGGCGGGCCGACCACGATCGCACTTTGCAGTTGCGGATGCGGCAGATCGGTACGCGGATCGAAAGCCGGCACGATCGGAATGTTGCGGCGAACGCAGGCAAATCGATTCGTATAGCGCATGCCGCGTTCCGCACTGGCTTGCCGCAGGGTGCTTTCGGAATAGCCCTCGTTCCACCGGTTGAGGGCAAACAGGCGCTGTATCCGATCGTCGAGGGACTTGGGAAGGTTGTTCTCGGCATCGACCTCCAGGCTCGTGATCAGGAATTCCCGCTCTCCCGTCGGATGCCTGTCGATTTCGGGATGACCGCTCAAGGCGATCCACTCGCCAACACAAAGCGCACGCACACTGCCTTCGCCGTAAAAGCATTTCGATTCGTACTCGTGGCGCTGCATGCGCAGTTCGACAAGCTTGCGATAATCGTCGCCGTTTTCGCCCGCATGCGGGACGTCGATCAGGTAATCGTCGAGGCTGGCCGCGAAACGGTTGCCCATCGTCCCCTGGTCGATTCGCGACGGTATATGGCCGGTCATCGGCCGGCCTTGCATGTAGTCCTGGCTCAGGCGGCTGACATTCCCGAGCCTGAGTTTGCGGACCGGGCTCCATGCGAAAATGGTGTCGCTTTGTTCGGTGCCGTCATCCCGGTGATAGCGGACTACCCCAGCGGCATTCTGCGGCAAGGTGAAAGCATCGTCGAACAGCACTAGCGTATGCGTCGGCATGGCCTGGCCTTGCGACCGGCTGGCTTGCGTTGGCCGCATGAACCAGGCGAAGCCGCGGCGTTTCCACAGGCGGCGCAGGAAATCGACATCCGATTCGTTGTGCTGCATCGTGAATTCGCGGGCGGGATAAGAACCCGTCGCATGCGACCAGTCCACGTCGAAGGCCTTTGCCAGCACGGGATTATTCCGACGCCATTCGTCGAGGATGACCTGGGTGATTTCCAATTCATTCAGGTTGCGGAAAACGCGGGTATTGGTGCGGTATTCCATCAGCGACAAAGCGTCGCGCAGCACCAGTTCGTAAGTCGCCAGGCCGCCGTCGCTTTGTCCCGCAGCCGCTTGCGCGACGATGCCGCACACGGTGCGCATAGCGCCTCGGTCGGTGACGAACTGCAGTTCGGCCGGCAGTGCGATGAATTCTTTCAAAGCGAGATCGGCGCGGAGCGATACGCACAGAAGCCGGTATTCCAGTGCGCCGCACAGTGCTTCCGTTCCAGTGACGCACTTGACCAGCAGGACGTCGCTAAGCACTTGCTGTCCTTGTGAGAGCCGAACACGAATCGGGCGATGCGCCTCTGTCAGTTCGCAGAAGCTTTCAACCAGGTCCTTGAAATGCATTCAGATTCCCCAGATCACTTTGAGCATAAAGTCCAATGCTAGGAACCTGAATCGTCACCACATTGATATCAGTAAAAGTTTTGCCTGATACCAATAACGGATCTTTGACGCCGGGTCACAAATGCCCGAGCCCTGCGAACCGGTCATCCGCAGCGCCGGCAAGCCATCCGCGCAGCGCGCTGTCCCGCCGCACCGGCGTTTCGTCCCTTTGTTGTCCGGTAGCGCTCTTCGAGACCGCACAATCGCCTTCGATGAAGATCAAGCGCGCGATCCGGGTCGCCTGCATGGCTCTCCTGTTCCTGACGGTCTACCTCGGCATCGCCGCCGTGTGGGCCGCAGTCTCGTTCGACGACGCCGTGGCGCACATGCCAGTGGTCGAGCACAGTCCGCTGTCGGCGCCACAAACCGCGATCCTGCTGAAGGTCGAAGACCCGACCTTCTACAGCCACCACGGTCTCAGCCTGGCGGACGGGCAGGGCGCGGCCACGATATCCTAGGCGCTGGCGCGCGAGCTTTATCTGTCGGACCTGCGGCTGAGCGGCGCCGAAGGCGTATTCCAGCGCTTCTATCGCGCCGTGTTCGGCTGCTGCCGGAAGGTCGACCTCGGCCGCGACGCGATGGCCGTGGTGCTGGATGCGAGGCTGCCGAAGGTTGGTTCGATACCTCGCTGGATGCTTGCGCCCGTTGAAAGGAACAATATGCATGACCTGCCCGCCATCGCCGACTACGTGCTGTGGCAGCGCGGGATGTTCCCGAAGCTGCTGATCTCGGGCGGTGCCACCGCCGGGCAAGCGGAACCGGAAGCCGAGGTCATCGCCGCGCGGCTGGTGGAGAAGGGGATGCCGGCCGAAGCGCTGCTCCTGGAAAGGGCCGCCACCAACACCGGCGAAAACGTGATCTTCGCGCGCCGCCTGGCCGAACATGCCTTGGGAAAGGACAGCATCGAGAGCCTGCTGGTGATCGGCAAAGTATGCTCGATGCGGCGTTACCTGATGACCCTGGAGCGCCACTGGCCGCAGCCGCGGCGCTTCGCCTGCGCCGTCAATTACTTCGGCGTGGCGCGCGAGCGCTGGCACGAGCATGAAGAGTTCCGCCGGCGCGTGCTGGCGGAATTCACGAAGATTCCGGCTTACCTGGAGCAGGGCTTCCTGCGCGAAGTCGACCTCGACGCGGATTAAACCAAGCCTTCGAACATCAGCACGTCGACCATCTCCCCCGCCTGCACGCTGCCCTGCTCATCATGCAGCACCACCATGCAGTTCGCCTCCGACATCGAGCGCAAAATACCCGAGCCCTGCGAGCCGGTAATCCGCACCTCGGGCATGCCATCAGCGCCATGCGATAAAACCCCACGCTGATACTCGGTTCGCCCTGGCTTCTTGCGGATCGCAGCCACCGAGCGCGCCTTCAATAGTGGCAAAGGCGCCTCCGCCCCCATCATGCGCAGCAGTGCTTCGCGCGCGAAGAAGTAGAACGAGACCATCACCGCCACCGGATTGCCCGGCAGCCCGAACAGGAATGCACTCTTTCCACCGGAGGCGATGCGGCCGAAGGCCAGCGGGCGTCCCGGGCGCATGCCGATCTTCCAGAAGGTGACGTCGCCCAGGCGCGCCATGATCTGCCTGGTGTAGTCGGCTGCGCCGACCGAGACGCCGCCCGAGGTGATGATGGCGTCGGCGTTTTCGCAGGCGTCAACCAGCGCCGCTTCCAGCGCGGCGGGATCGTCGCGCACCACGCCCATGTCGATGATGTCGCAACCCAGGCGCTGCAGCATGCCGTAGATGGTGTAGCGGTTGCTGTCGTAGACGCAGCCTTCGTCGAGCGGCTGGCCGATCGAGCGCAGCTCGTCGCCGGTCGAGAAGAAGGCGACGCGCAGGCGCCGCTGCACCGGCACCTCGGCCACGCCCAGCGATGCCAGCAGGCCGAGGTCGGCGGGGCGGATGATCTTGCCTTTCATGAGCGCGGCGCTGCCGGCCTTGAGATCTTCGCCGGCAAGGCGGCGGTTGTCGCCGGGGCGGATCGTGCCGGGGGCCATGACGATGACATCATCGGCTAGCACTTTCACGAATTCCTGCGGCACCACGCTGTCGCAGCCGGCCGGCATCACGCCGCCGGTCATGATGCGCAGGCACTCGCCTTTGCCCGCCACCGCGGACGATGCCCGGCCCGCGTACACGGTGTCGATCACGCGCAGGCGCAGCTCGGCATCGGGCAGCAGGTCCTCGCCGCGCAGCGCATAGCCGTCCATCGCCGAGTTGTCGTGGGCCGGCACGTTGATCGGCGAGATGATGTCGCTTGCCAGCACGCGTCCGAGCGCAGCGCGCAGCGCCACCTGTTCGGTCGCGCGCACGGGCGCCACGAAGTCGCGGATGATCTTCTGGGCGTCGCGCACGGGCAGGGCGTCCGGATCGTAGGCCGACAGGCAGCTGACGACGTCGGCCAGCCGCGGCGGGCGTGCCGGGTCGAGCGCCTGCAGCTCGTCGCGGGTGTTGATGTTGCGGAAGGCGGCGGCATCCTCGAACAGCACTTCGGCCACCTTGATCTGCGGGTACCAGCCGTCCATGCGGCGTCCGCCGGCGGCCAGGTAGCTTGATAACACCTCGGCCTTGTCGGCCTTCACCAGGCAGAACACCGGATGCGGCTGGCGCAGGCCATTCTCTTCGGTCACCGCCAGCGCGAGGTCGGCGTCCGCCGCTTGCAGGCCGGCCAGCAGGCGCGCAGCCAGGTCGGCCGGCAGGAAAGGCGAGTCGCACGGGACCGTCAATAAATAGGACGTAGTACAGCGCCGCAAACCGGTTTCCAGGCCCGCCAGCGGACCGGCAAAGCCCGGCGTATCGTCCGGCCACACCGGCACGCCGAAGGCGCCGTAGGCATCCAGGTTCTGGTTGGCGTTGATGGCCACGCTGACCACTTGCGGGCGCAGGCGCTCGAGCACGTGCGCCGCCATGGTCGAGCCGCCGAAAGGCTGCAGGCCCTTGTCGACGCTGCCCATGCGCGTGCCGCGTCCGCCGGCCAGGAGCAGGCCGCTGATCGATTCGATTTGCATTTTCGTGTTAACCACCGATGTAGGACATTTCGATTTTCTTGCCGGTGCCGCGCCCCAGCCCGTCGGTGTTGATGGTGCGGGTCTCGGAGTAGCGGTCGTCGCGCCGGCGCCACAGCTGGGCGATGGCGGACTGGATCTCGAGGTCGCTGCGGCCTTCGCGCAGCAGGGCGCGCAGGTCGTGGCCGCGGGTCGCGAACAGGCAGGTGTAGAGCTTGCCCTCGGTGGACAGGCGGATGCGCGAGCAGTCGCTGCAGAAGGCCTGGGTCACGCTCGAGATCATGCCGACTTCGCCGCCGCCGTCGACGTAGCGCCAGCGCGCCGCGGTTTCGCCGGCGTAGTTGGCGCCGATCGGTTCGAGCGGCATCTCGGCCGAGATGCGCCGTACCACCTCGCTGGACGGGATCACCTCGTCCATGTTCCAGCCGTTGGAGGCGCCCACGTCCATGTATTCGATGAAGCGCAGGATGGTCGGCGAGCCCTTGAAGTGGCGCGCCATCGGCAGGATCTGGGCGTCGTTCATGCCGCCCTTGACCACCATGTTGACCTTCACCGGGCCGAGGCCGGCGGCATGCGCGGCATCGATGCCGTCCAGGACGTCGGAGACCGCGAAGTCGACGTCGTTCATGCGCTTGAACACGGCATCGTCGATGGCGTCGAGCGAGACCGTCACGCGGTCCAGGCCCGCGTCCTTCAGGCTGCGTGCCTTGCGCGCCAGCAGCGAGCCGTTGGTGGTGAGGGTCAGGTCGAGCGGCCGGCCGGACGGGGTGTCGAGCGCGCGTAGCTGGGCCACCAGCGCTTCCAGGTTCTTGCGCAGCAGCGGTTCGCCGCCGGTCAGGCGGATTTTTTCGACGCCGTGGGCGATGAACAGGCGCGCCACCCGCGTGATCTCTTCGAAGCTGAGCAGCGAGGAATGGGGCAGGTAGGCGTAGTTCTTGTCGAAGACTTCCTTCGGCATGCAGTAGACGCAGCGGAAGTTACAACGGTCGGTGACGGAGATGCGCAGGTCGTGCAAGGGCCGGCCGAGCGCGTCGGCCAGCAGCCCGGTGGGCGCTTGCAACGTGTTCGGGATCGGCATTGCCGGCGATTTCGCATCGCCCAGCAGGATGATTTTTTCAGACATGCCAGTACGATAGCATGAGGCCAGCCAGCGCGCAGGCGACGATCAGCGGGATGGTGCCAAGCTTATAACGCAGCAGGGCCACGGTGGCGGCCGCACCGATGGCGATCGCCTGCCACTGCGGCTGTCCGCCGGCCAGGAACACCTGGCCGCCGAAGAACACGGCCAGGCTGGCGATCACGCCCACCACCGCCGCCGAAATCGCTGTGAGCGGCGCCGTCATGCGCACATTGCCGCGCGTGGACTCGACCAGCGGGCCGCCGGCCAGGATGAAGATGAAAGAGGGCAGGAAGGTGAACAGGCTCGCCACCGCCGCCCCGGCCGCGCCGGCCAGGAACAGTGCGTCCGGCCCGAACAGCGCATGGGTCCAGCCGCCGACGAAGCCGACGAAGGCCACGATCATGATCAGCGGCCCGGGCGTGGTTTCGCCCAGCGCCAGGCCGTCGATCATCTGGCCGGCGCCGAGCCAGCCGTAATGGTCGACGGCGCCCTGCACCACATACGGCAGCACCGCATAGGCGCCGCCGAAGCTCATCATCGCGGCTTTGGTGAAGAACCAGCCCATCTGCGCCAGCGCGCTCGCGGGCCCGTAGAGCGCCGCCAGCAACAGCCAGGCGGCCAGGCCGATGCCGCAACCGATCAGCGCCACGCGCACCAGGCCGGCCCAGGAAAAGCGGGCGTGCGCGGGCGTCGGCGTATCGTCGTCGATCAGCGCCGGGCCATACGATGCGCGTGCCGCCGCATGCGCGCCGCCGAGCTGGAACAACGCAGGGCGCAGCCGTCCACCGATCCAGCCGGCCAGCGCCGCGCCCAGCACGATCAGCGGAAACGGCAGCTTGAGCACGGCGATGGCGACGAAGGCACAGGCGGCAACGGCCGCCAGCAGCCAGTTGCGGATGGTGCGGCTGCCGATGCGCCAGGCCGCGCCCAGCACGATGGCGACCACCGCCGGCTTGATGCCGTTCATGACGCCGGCGATGGCGGGCAGGTGGCCATACGCCATGTAGACCCAGGACAGCCCGACCAGGATCAGCAGCGAAGGCAGCACGAACAGCAGGCCGGCGACGATGCCGCCCAGGCTGCGGTGCAGCAGCCAGCCGATGTAGACCGCGAGCTGGGTCGCTTCCGGACCGGGCAGCAGCATGCAGTAATTGAGGGCGTGGAGGAAGCGCTGTTCCGAAATCCAGCGGCGCCGCTCGACCAGCTCGGCGTGCATCATCGCGATCTGCCCGGCCGGACCGCCAAAGCTGATGAAGCCGAGCTTCAGCCAGTAACGCAGGGCGCTACGAAAGGCGACGGGCTGGGGAGGCGCTTGCATGCAGATGGGCAATAATAAAGACTGCCCATCTTACCTGAGTCAGGCGACGCTTGCCTCGGCGTACACCTTCTGCATAAATGAAAAGGGAAGCCCGCAGGCTTCCCTTTTTAACTACCAGCTATCTACTGCTTACTGGCGCGTATCCACCTGCACCAGCGGCTCCTGCACCGGCGGCGGGGCCACCTTGCGGGTGCGGCCCAGACGGACCGGCTGCTGGGACTGGGCGGCCGCTTCCTGGGCGGCGCGCAACTTTTCCGGATCGGTCGATGCCAGCTGCAGGCCGGCCTGGGCCAGCACTTCACCCAGATCGGCGGCCGGCGCCGTTGCCTGGAGCGGTGCTTGCGCAACCGGTGCCACCGGGGCCGGCATCACAACCGGCTGCGGTGCTGGCGCTGCGGCCGGGGCTTCGACAGCTGCCGGCGCAGGCGACGCAGCTTCGGCGGCCGGCGCAGCAACTGCCGGCGCAGCAGCAGCAGGCGCTTCAGCAGCAGGCGCTTCAGCAGCAGGCGCTTCAGCAGCAGGCGTTTCAACTGCAGCCGAACGGGCAGCGGCTTCAGCAACCGATTTCGCGGTCGGGAAAGGCCACGGCGTCTGCTGTGCAGCTTTTGCGGCTTCGGCGGCAGCCTGGGCAGCAGCAGCCTGCAGTGCGGCAGCAGCGGATTGCTCGGCATGCGCCTTGGCGGCAGCTTGCTCAGCCGCGGCGTGTTCGGCAGCAGCTTTCTCGGCAGCGGCTTTCACTGAAGCAGCGGTCGGGAAGGGCCACGGACCCGGCGTTGCAGCCTTGGCCGGCTTGGCACCGCGCGACTTCGCAGCCTTGGTTTCGGCCTGGAACTTGGCGGCTTCCTCGTCGGCGACCGGGGTGAAGGCCGGTACCGCGCCTTCTTCACCGTTCTCGTTGTCGACGATTTCGTTGCCATCGCGGTCGCGGCGGTTACGGTTGCGGCCGCCACGACGACGGCGGCGGCGCGGCTCGTCGCCACCTTCGGCGTCGGTTTCCTCACCGTTCGGACCGATCGAGGTGACGGTCTTCACGACTTGCTGCTGAACAATTTCCTGCTCGCCGTTCGGGCCGGTCGACGCGACGGTGACGGTGGTCGCGGCGGTGGCCTGGACCACGTTCAGTTCGTCGGCTTTGACTTCGGCAGCCGGGGCGCGCTCGGCACGCTCACGCGGCTGGCGTGGCTGACGCTCAGGGCGCTCGGCACGCTCGGCGCGTTCCGGACGTTCGCCACGCTCGGCGCGCGGCGCCAGCTGGGCTTGCAGCTCGGCCTGTGCCTGCTCGCGGGTCTCGCGACCTTCACGGCCTTCACGCGGTTCGCGCTGTTCACGCGGCTTGCGCGGCTGGCGTGCCGGTTTAGCTTCGGCATCGACCGGCTTGGCGGTCTCGTCGGCGCCGACAGCGGCGCCTTTCGCGACCTGCTCGCGCTCGTCGCGCTCGCGGCCCTTGCCGGTACCGTTGCGTCCGCCACGGCCATTGCGCTGGCCGCGGCCGTTGCGCTCGCCGCGATCGGCGGCGGCCGGGGCCGGTTCAGCCGGCTTGACCGGTGCTGCGGCCGGGGCCGGCGGCGGGGTCATCGCGACTGGGGTGCCGAAGAAGAAATTACGCAGCTTGGCAAAGAAACCCTGCGGGGCCGGCGGCTGTGCCACCGGAGCGGCAGCAGCCGGGGCGGCCGGCGCGGCGGCAGGCGCTTCCACCTTGACCGGGCGTTCGACCGTCGGTGCCGGCTGGGCCGGGGTGATGGTCTTGACCACGGCTTCCTGGCGCGGCTTGGCTTCTTCCTTCTGGCGCTTGGCGTAGGCCATGTCGGTATCGGCCGACTCCGCCATCGTGTAGCTGGAGGCAGCGTCTTCCAGGCGCGGATCGTCGTGCTTGATGCGCTCGAGCTTGTAGTGCGGGGTCTCGAGGTGCTTGTTCGGGATCAGGATGACCGTGATGCGGTGACGGTTTTCGATCTTCAGCACTTCGCCGCGCTTTTCGTTCAGCAGGAACGCGGCGACGTCGACCGGCACTTGCACGTGGATCGCGGCCGAGTTTTCCTTCATCGCCTCTTCCTGGATGATGCGCAGCACCTGCAGGGCGGAGGATTCGGTATCGCGGATGTGGCCGGTGCCCGAGCAGCGCGGGCAGGTCACGTGCGAACCTTCCGACAGCGACGGACGCAGGCGCTGGCGCGACAGTTCCATCAGGCCGAAACGGGAGATCTTGCCCATCTGGACGCGCGCACGGTCATGGTGCAAGGCATCCTTCAGGCGCTGTTCGACTTCGCGCTGGTTCTTCGCGACTTCCATGTCGATGAAGTCGATCACGATCAGGCCGCCCAGGTCGCGCAGGCGCAGCTGGCGGGCCACTTCGTCGGCCGCTTCGCAGTTGGTGTTGAAGGCGGTGGTCTCGATGTCCGAACCGCGGGTGGCGCGGGCCGAGTTGACGTCGATGGAGACCAGGGCTTCGGTGTGGTCGATCACGATCGCGCCGCCCGACGGCAGCGGGACGGTACGCGAGTACGCGGTCTCGATCTGGTGTTCGATCTGGAAACGGGAGAACAGCGGGACGTCGTCGGTGTAGCGCTTCACGCGGTGCGCCATGTCGGGCATCACGTGGCTCATGAACTGCTGGGCCTGGTCGAAGATCTCGTCGGTATCGATCAGGACTTCGCCGATGTCGGGCTGGAAGTAATCGCGGATGGCGCGGATGACCAGCGAGGATTCCTGGTAGATCAGGAAGGGGCCCGGGGCCGACTTGCCGGCGCCTTCGATCGCGCGCCAGAGTTGCATCAGGTAATTCAGGTCCCACTGCAGTTCTTCGACCGTGCGGCCGATGCCGGCGGTGCGGGCAATCACCGACATGCCCTGCGGCAGGTCCAGCTTGTCCATGGTCTCGCGCAGTTCCTGGCGTTCTTCGCCTTCGACGCGGCGCGAGACGCCGCCGCCACGCGGATTGTTCGGCATCAGGACCAGGTAACGGCCGGCCAGCGAAATGAAGGAGGTCAGTGCGGCGCCCTTGTTGCCGCGTTCCTCTTTCTCGACCTGGACCATGATTTCCTGGCCTTCGCGCAATGCTTCCTTGATGGTGCAATTGCGGACATCGACACCCTCACGGAAATAAGAGCGGGCAACTTCTTTGAAGGGGAGGAAACCGTGGCGGTCTTCGCCGTAGCTGACGAAGCAGGCTTCGAGGGAGGGTTCGATGCGGGTGATGACACCTTTGTAGATATTCGATTTGCGCTGTTCGCGACCAGCGGTCTCGATATCGATGTCGATCAGTTTTTGGCCGTCGACAATCGCTACGCGCAGCTCCTCTTGCTGCGTAGCGTTAAACAACATACGTTTCATTTTTATTAACTCCGCGGTCCGTGGACCGTTTAATTGCTGGAAACGTACGCGGGGAGGGGAGTGTTGGCGGTGGTATGCCCGGGGTGTGGCTCGGCTTGGCCGGCCACAGGGCGCAAATGGCATCGAACGTCATTGTCGCGCGCACGCCGCGACCTTGCTTGGCCGGCGCGGCCCGGTCAGGGCGGCGCAAGGGCCTTGGGGCGGGTGCTAACTGCGACCACAGCCGGACCGCAGGGCGGCCATGCCGAAAAACTGGACCAGGCGATTACCAGCCTTGGCCTGCAGCTTCCCGGGGGAGCGCCTTGCTGCGGGTCCGGCGCAAACGACAAGCGTTATCGACGCCATCACCCGGCGAGCCGACCTGAGGCCGGCTTGCCGGTACTTATCCTTACGATTCCAAACAATCCAATCCTGCAGTCCTGTGCGCCACCCGATTACAACTGCGGTGCAACCCTGGTGCGAACAGGAATGTGCGTACACGTTTTTCTTCATCGAATTCGCATTTAGCGGGACCGACGAAGACGCCCCCTGTGTAAAATATCGTTTTAATTCTTACACCTGCAGAGGTTTGACCGCCGCCTGTCGATTATATATTCAAAATGAAGGACTTAGAGAGAAATTCTGTCCAGCTTGTAACGATTGCCGAAGAAGAAGCTGGACAGCGCATCGACAATTACCTGCTGCGCGTCTGTAAAGGTGTTCCAAAAAGCCATATCTATCGCATTCTCCGTTCCGGCGAAGTGCGTGTGAACAAGGGCCGTATCGATCAACTGTACCGTCTGCAATCCGGCGATGTCGTGCGCATCCCGCCGATCCGCATCGCCGAAAAGGCCGCCGGCAGCGCGCCGGTGCCGGGCGCCGAGTTCGCCATCGTCCACGAGGACAGCCACCTGCTCGTCATCGACAAGCCGGCCGGCGTCGCCGTGCATGGCGGCTCGGGCGTGTCCTATGGCGTCATCGAGCAGCTGCGCGCGGCGCGCCCGCAAGCCAAGTTCCTGGAACTGGTGCATCGCCTGGACCGCGAAACCTCGGGCCTGCTGCTGCTGGCCAAGAAGCGCTCGGCATTGACCAACCTGCACGACCAGATGCGCGAAGGCACGACCGACAAGCGCTACCTGACCCTGGTCAGCGGCAACTGGACCAATCCACGCCAGCACGTCAGGCTGCCGCTGCACAAGTTCACGACCGCGGACGGCGAGCGCCGCGTGGTGGTGCAGGCCGGCGGCCAGGAAGCGCACACCGTGTTCAACCTGCTGCGCAAATGGCAGGACTTCGCCCTGCTCGAAGCCGAGCTCAAGACCGGACGCACGCACCAGATCCGCGTGCACCTGGCTTCGAGCGGCTTCCCGATCGCGGGCGACGAGAAATACGGCGATTTTGCATTGAACAAGCAGCTTCAGAAGGCAAACGACACGCGCGGCGCCCTCAAGCGCATGTTCCTGCACGCGTACCGGATCACCTTCCAGCATCCCGAAACCGGCAAGCCGATGACCCTGACGGCCCCGCTCCCGGCGGAGTGCGAGCGTTTCTTGGTAAGCTTGGGGCAACCAACAGGCAAAACTCATAATGGCTAGAAAGCAATTCGACCTGATCGTCTTCGACTGGGACGGCACGCTGATGGACAGCACCGCCACCATCGTCAAATGTATACAGTCCGCCGCCAAGGATCTCGGACTGAGCGTTCCCAGCGACGCGGCCGCCGCGCACGTGATCGGGCTCGGATTGGCGGAGGCCATGCAGGCAGTGATGCCGGACATCGATCCGGCCCTGTATCCGCGCATGGTGGAGCGCTATCGCTACCATTTCCTGACCAAGGACCATGAACTGGTGCTGTTCAAGGGCGTGCCGGCCATGCTGGAAGAGTTGTCGCAGCTCGGCTATTTCCTGGCAGTCGCCACTGGCAAAAGCCGGGTCGGCCTGAACCGCGCGCTGAACGCTTGCAGCCTGCTGTCGACCTTCGATGCGACCCGTTGCGCGGACGAGACATTTTCCAAGCCCCACCCGGCAATGTTGCAAGAATTGACAAGGGAACTGGGGCAGGACATGCGCCGTACCGTTATGATCGGCGACACCACGCACGACTTGCTCATGGCCAACAATGCGGGCGCTGCCGGCATCGCGGTCGAGTACGGTGCCCATCCTGTGCAGCAATTACAGGCATGCCGCCCGGTCTTCACGGCCAAGAACGTCCCGGAACTGCACCAGTGGCTGATCGAGAACGCATGAGCGAGGCGAACGAAGTCTACATTTGCGGCCCGGATGCCCTGGTCGATGGCGGCACCGGCGTGCGCTTTCCGGTCGTCGCGTTCGGCGCCGAAGCGACCGGCTTCGTGGTGCGCCACGGCGGCAAGGTGTATGCCTATCTGAACCGATGTGCCCACGTGCCGGTCGAACTCGACTGGTTCAAGGGCGAGTTCTTCGAGTCGAGCAAGCTGTACCTGATGTGTTCGACGCACGGCGCGATCTACGTGCCCGAAACCGGCGTCTGCACCGGCGGGCCATGCCGGGGCGGCAGGTTGCGTCCGATCGCGGTGCGCGAAACGGCGGAAGGCGTCTATTGGCAGCCGGACCAGCATTTCCAGCCGCCGAAGTAAATCAAGCAGGCACTTATGAGCGATAACAACAGCAACGAGAATCAGAAAGCGAACGACGCGGGCCTGGTGCGCAACTGGGAACGCGAGACCCTCGAACGGCTGGTGTTCGCCACCGTGCGCGAGCAGCGGGCCGCGCGGCGTTGGGGCATCTTCTTCAAACTCTCCTTCTTGTTGCTGGCATTGCTCGCGATCTGGGCCTATTCCGACTTCTACACCGGCTCCGACATCGAATCGCTGGGGCGCCACACCGCACTGATCGAGATCGACGGCACCATCGACGACGAAGGCAGCGGCGCCGCCGACACCGTGATCCCGTCGCTGAACAAGGCCTTCGCCGATGTCGGCTCGGCCGCGGTCGTGCTGCGCATCAATAGCCCTGGCGGTAGCCCAGTGCAGGCCGGCATCATCGTCGACGAGATCCAGCGCCTCAAGAAGGGCTATCCGAACAAGCCGCTGTACGTGGTCGTGGACGAAATCTGCGCTTCCGGCGGCTATTACATTGCTGCGGCGGCCGACAAAATCTACGTCAACAAGGCCAGCATCGTCGGCTCGGTCGGCGTGCTGATGGACGGCTTCGGCTTTACCGGCCTGATGGACAAGCTGGGTGTCGAGCGCCGCCTGCTGACGGCCGGCGAAAACAAGGGCTTCCTGGATCCGTTCAGCCCGCAGTCGGACAAGCAGAAACAGCATGCGCTGGCGATGCTGAACGAAATCCACGAGCAATTCATTGCCGTGGTGCGCGCCGGCCGCGGCAAGCGCCTGAAGGAAAACCCAGAAATCTTCTCCGGCCTGTACTGGACCGGCGCCAAGGCGGTCGAGATGGGCCTGGCCGACGGCTTCGGCACGGTCGACACCGTCGCCCGCGAGGTCGTCAAGGCCGAAGACATCATCGACTACACCGCGCATGAAGGCTTGCCTGAGCGCGTGCTGAAGAAATTCGGCGCCTCGGTGGGCTCGGGGGCCGTGCATTCGATCTACCGCGGGGCGGTGCCGAGCCTGCGCTGATCAAGCAATATTTGCCTTGAATCTTTTGTAGCGTCGTCTATAGTTGTTTTGTAGCTTACAACTACAGACCCGCATACGTGCGGTTTCGAGTGAACTTCATTCCTCAGGTTGGGTCCCGCAAGGGAGAAAACGACGGCGCAAGCCGTCGTTTTCATGTGCGCTCAGCATGAGCGCACTCTTGTGGGTGAAAGTCCCACCGTAAGCTGACCACAGCGAGCGAAGTGAAGCGCAACTGCATGAGGGCGACCGAGTGTGGAGAGGAAGCGTGGAGCGAAACTGCGAGCCGATGAACAAGAACCGGATAGAAGGCGTTGCCGAGCAGGGCGAGCGGGCATGAAACCGCGAAGCTCTCGTGGTCAAGGCGAAGCGGC
>Ga0308160_10000509_pt1 | contig 72896 bp, 75 predicted proteins | sample PhyFR1_FD_201036 | JGI IMG/M metagenome (GOLD analysis project Ga0308160, IMG submission 201036) | Phyllosphere microbial communities from UC Gill Tract Community Farm, Albany, California, United States - DLSLF.R1 | ecosystem: Host-associated > Plants > Phyllosphere > Unclassified | place: USA... | reverse complement strand
GGCTTTAGCCAAATGACAGTAGTTTTTGGCTAAAGCCAAATTTAAATCCGTTATAATGACATCGGGCTGAAGCCCGACGCTACTGATCATTTACCTTTTTAATAGCTGACAGGCTTAAACAAATTTGCTGCTTCTAAAATTAAAGTAAGCAGATAAAAAGTTCCGGCGGTTTTGCTTTGCAAACCCGCCGGAACTTTATTTATTAAAATCAATGATCATGAATATTAAATCTTTACATCTGCAAAACTTCTTTAGTTTAAACAAAAAAGTTAATTTAATTGACTGAACATGAATTTTACACGCTTATATCATCCCGCTCAGCTTCCATCCTCCGGCCTCTCTCCTACTTAAACTTCTTCTTAAAGCTGTACTTCAGCATATTCATGAATCCGGGTTCGATGATATCGATGCCCAATCCGAAATTGCTGTCGGCAATGGTATGGTGATCGGCCCTGAATTTTTCAAAAGCGTCCTCCGGGATTTCCAGATTAACCAGCGGCCTGAATTCAATGGCCACCGTAGCTCCGTTTTTAGTCACTTTTTTACGGCTTGAAAAATCGAAATACGGATTATGAATCGTACTTTCCTGGGTGGTATACTTCTCTTCGGTATCGATTTTCTGGTCCGTATAGAGATTGATCCCGTACTTTTCGCTGTCGAAATTATGCCAGAACGGAAGGTCTTTATGGATAAAATCCCGGGCACCGGCCTTTACCACGTTCCGGTCGAAATACATCAGGAAACGGTTCCCTTTCGGATCGGTATAATACGGATTATGGATAGAGGCTTTGTACTGTATGGTGAATTCGTTCAGTTTCCTGTCGTCGCTCACCATTTCAATGGCTGCATCCGTAAAAATATCCCGGACATCGGTTCCGTTGCGGTCGCCGGAATAATTCAGGCTGTAGAACAGGAAATTGTTCCAGCTGTCGATGACTTCCCGCTTGTTGGTATTTTTGAAATACCGTCTCATGGCATTGGCCCGGTTGCCTTTATAGGTGGTCGTAAGAAGCAGCTTCCCGGTTTTATCCTGTACCTTGAAGTCTACTTTTTCATCGATGCAGAAATACGGATACCGGTATGGTTTTCTCTGCTTCAGCTCCTGGTCCGGTTTCACCTCAAGATAATGCATAAAATAGATAAACCCGCGGTTTTCCAGAAGTCCGAATTCATCGCGTACCGTCGCATCGATGAAATACTCCTCTCCTTTATGGTTAATCTTTACAATCGCATGGTTGAAAGTCAGCAGGGAAGGCTGGTAATATTTAATATAAAAATCGGTATGGAAATTCACCAGTACGATGGAGGAATCTACACCGATGTAATCCAGAATCACTTTCAGCAGAACAGATTTCGCTTTGCAGTCGCCCTGCTTACTCTCATAGGTAACGGCAGGTTCCTGCGGCTTGTGGCCGTTCATCTCATCGGCATTGAAGATATAATAAATATTGTTCTGCACATATTCGATGGCAAACTGTATCTTTTCTTCCTGATCCGCTATGGCATCCAGCTTTTCCACGAGGCCGGGCGCAAAATCCTGCAGCAATGCCTGGCTGAATATTTCGCTGTAGATCGGTGCGATGTAGTTGGAAAGCTCTTTCCAGCTGCTGTCCGTCGAAAAATCAATATACGGAAAGATCTCACGGCTGGCATCAACGGGATTGATGTAGTTTTCCAATCTAAAGACAAATTCTTCCCCTTTCTCCAGGTAATGAATTTCCGGGTTCAGCACGTTTCCCGCTTCGTCACGGAAGAATGTTTTCTTACATGCAATCCGCTCTTCCCGTTCATTGATGAAGGTGAAGGTATAGTTTCCGTAAGCCCAGTAATTATCCGGGCTTACCCAGACGTATTTTGCAAATTCCTTTCTCAGGAAATCGCGCTCCGTAAACACCTTTACCCTGGAATCTTCCATGATCAGGATGTCGTTGAGCCTGAGGTCTTTTATGGTAATATTGATTTTTTTGTTGCTGCTCAGGATCCCGCCGCTGCTTTGGTTCTCACTGTCGAAAACCTTTATTTTGGTATCGGGGAGTTTACTGATCAGGATACCGTCTCTTACGACGCTGATGCGGTGGATATGGTAAATTTCATTTTCTTCCACTACCACCTCGGAAACCGACGCCCTCTCAAGATTGGCGGGCTCGTTGAGAGTATAGGCCATGCAGATGTATTCACTGTTTTCGCTGTTTCCGGTCCGGTATTTTTTATCTAAAAAGTAGCAGAAATCTTTTCCCTGATCAATCTGGTGTTTGGCAAATTCAGATTCCCTGATCCGTTCCAGAAGTTCATGATCTTCGATATTTCCTGCCCATGCTTGCGACTTTCCGATCCTGTAATTTTCAATTTCAAGTTGATGATCCATATTCTTTTTTCTGGTTGTACAATTTGGTATTTTAAAAAGGAAGATCAAATTAGGGATTTAATTACAATAAAACAAGAGTGAAAAACTGAAGATATTTCTTTAATTGGATTAATTGTTTAGGAGCTGGATGCGGGATGCCGGAAGTTTTTTTCTCAACCTGACAGCCAACTGGAATTTAATCGTCAAATCGTATTGTTTGTACCCCGTTATGAAGAACCATATTTAAAATCCTGATGCATTACTGATTTTTTTTCGTCTACATTATTTAATATCAATCCTCTTAAGAAAAATCCTTTCCGGCATGCCGGAAAGGATCAGTTTTTTATTAAGAAACAACAGTTTACCCCTATTGTTTCCCCGGATGTCATCCGGTTTTATCTTTAATCGGGCTTTGGTTTCCCGGTGTGTTTTAATCAAAGCAATTTAAAAATCTTTCTTCTTCGTCGGGTCAGTTACCGGGATATATTCATCCATTTTCTGGGTTGCGGCCATGGAAACCACCAGATCATTCAGCATGGAACTGGCAGCGGTAGGCGAATTGGGAAGAAGCACAAGATTGCTCCTGTTGTTGGCCCCTATCGCACTTAAGGTATCATAATGCTGGGTCACTACAATCAGTGCCGACGCTTCCTGGGCGTTGATGTTGGCAGCATTCAGCATTTTTACCGACTCTTCCAGTCCTTTCGCAATTTCCCTTCTCTGGTCGGCAATCCCCTGCCCCTGCAGCTTTTTGGATTCCGCTTCGGCTTTGGCTACGGCGACGATCCGTATTCTCTGAGCTTCCGATTCATATTCGGCAGCCGTTTTTTCTCTTTCGGCAGCATTGATCCGGTTCATGGCATGCTTCACCTGCTCATCAGGGTCGATATCGGTGACCAAGGCTTTGATGATATCATATCCGTAACTCTGCATGGCCTCCTGCAGTTCACTTTTTACAGCAATGGCGATGTCATCTTTCCTTACGAATACATCATCCAGCTTTGTTTTCGGCACTTCGGCACGCACGACATCAAATACATAAGACGTAATCTGGTTTTCCGGATTTTCCAGCCGGTAGTAAGCATCCTTTACATTTTCCCTGATCACCTGGTACTGGACGGAAACCTTCATTTTAATAAACACATTGTCCAGGGTCTTGGTATCGATGATGACATCCAGCTGCTGGATCCTGAGGTTCAGCCGTTTGGCAATCTGGTCAAGAAACGGGATTTTCAGGTGCAGCCCTGCATGGCTCACTTTTAAAAACTTCCCCAGCCGTTCCACTACAGCGGCGGATTCCTGTTTGACGGTAAAAAATGAAGCAAATAAAGTTACAAGACCGATAAAGGCCAAAATTCCTGCGTACGCCATACTTTTTTATTTTATTGATTTGCTGTAAGATATGAATTTTCACGTGAAAAATCAAATGAGCAGCCGGATTTTTAGAGTGAATGGTTTAGGGTGAATGGTGAATAGTGAATTCGCTGCGCTTGTCAATTTTTAAGGCTGCTGACCTGGATTTATCAGGGTTTGGTTAACGCTGGGAGCGCAAGGATTTTTGATAAGATTGAGAATACTTTCCGGTCGCAAGGGCACTTCGTTCAGCAAATGATAGCTTTGAATATTTATTTTATTTAATTGGTAGTGCATCTGCTGCGCTCGTCAATTTTTAAGGCTGCTGATTTGGATTTATTAGGGTTTGGTTAACGCCGGGAGCGCAGGGATTTTTGATAAGATTGAGAATATTTTCCGGTCGCAGGGGCACTTCGTTCAGCAAATGATCGCCTTGGATATTTATTTTATTTAATTAAATTGGGTAGTACATCTGCTGCGATCGTCAATTTTTAAGGTTGCTGATTTGGATTTCTCCGGGTTTGGTTAACGCCGGGAGCGCAGGGATTTTTGATAAGATTGAGAATATTTTCCGGTCGCGGAGGCACTTCGTTCAGCAAATGATCGCTTTGGAGAGGTCAGGCTGATTATAATTACTTATTTCTAAATCAGCGGTCCACAATTTTATCAGAGATAAAATCCTTATGTCTTTTTTGCGCAAAGCATTTAAAAAAATTTCGCGCCTTTTCGTATTCCAGCACCTCCATTCATAAATTCACCATTCATTTGCAAAGCAAAATTCACCATTCACCTTTTACACCGTCATTCCGATATCGATTCCCTTGATCTTACGGTACAGATCGGTGGCATAATTGTCGGTCATACCGGAAACGAAGTCGATTACACCCAATACTTTCTGGTAGTCGGTTCCGTCTTCGTAAATGAACTGTTTCGGAATCAGCTTCAGTGCTTTGGTGTCATAGGATTTTCTTTTATCTTCAGGTTTCAGAATAGACGGAATAAAGTGGTCGAGCAATTCGTACATCACATTGTAGCCTGCATTTTCAATCTCCACAACGGCTTTGTGGTTGTAGATTTTTTCAATGGAAAAGCTTTCGATGTCCTGCAGGGCTTTGTTTTCGTCCTTGTAGAGATCAAGCAGGGCTTTATCCAGGTTTCCTTCAAGGATCTTTGCAAAGTCTTTTTTATACCTTTCCATCGAGGTGTTGATGAGGGCATTGATGACCTTTGCCCGCAGGTAAGAAATCTGTTCGTTTTCGTTGGAGATGGAACCCAGCTTGCTTTCAATCCTCTTCACATCATCCGTTTCGGATTTTACCAATTCAAAGAAAAGGTTTTTGCAGTCTGCCGTAGAAACGATGCCCAGGCGGTGGGCGTCTTCCATATCGATGATGTTGTAGCAGATATCATCCGCTGCTTCCACCAGCCATACAAACGGATGCCTTTTGAAGATATAGGGCTCTTCGCTTTCACAGATCAGTTGGGTTTCCCGGGCAATTTCGAGGAAAATATCTTTTTCATTCTGGAAAAAACCGAATTTTTTCCGGTGCACCACGCCCTTTGTTTTGGCAATGGCCTCACAGGGATATTTCGCGATGCTGGCAAGAGTGGAAAAAGTCAGCTGAACGCCTCCCGCATCCTTCCCCTGCTGTTGCTGGGCCAGCACCCGGATGGCATTGGCATTTCCTTCAAAATTCACCAGGTCGGCCCATTCTTTTTCATTGAATTTCGGCTTCAGATCCGATTCATTCCTCTCAAAATAGCTGGCAATCGCATCTTCGCCGGAATGTCCGAAAGCCGGGTTTCCGACGTCATGGCACAGACATCCTGCGGCAATAACGTTTCCCAGGCTGTGAAGGTAAAAGCTTTTGGCCTCTTCAGTCAGATCATTTTTAAACTGATCATGGATGAACTCCCCCATGACGCTCCCGAGGCTTCGGCCTACCGATGAAACTTCCAGCGAATGCGTCAGGCGGTTGTGCACGAAGACACTTCCCGGCAATGGAAAGACCTGCGTTTTATTCTGCAGCCGCCTGAAAGCCGAGGAGAAAATAATCCGGTCGAAATCCCTCTGGAAATCCGTTCTGGAAGCTTTGGTGTGCGGATTGTTGCCTGTACGCTGATTCGTGAAAATCTGGTTTAAGTTCATCATGCTTCAAAAATACTTTAATTTTTATTTTTTTTAATGAAAATGTTGGAATATTAGGTGAATTTTTGTTGTTTGAACACTAAGAGCACAGAGATTTTATTATGATAATTGTTTTAATGTTCACAGAGCCGTTTCACTTGTAAGAGATAACAGAGATAAACTTTGCTGAATATTTAAGGATTAAAAAAGTCTAAACGAAACAACCTTTTACATCCCTTACTTCAAAAATTCGAGCGGTGGCAGAATAATTGCTGAATACAAGAACGGAAAATGGTCTGTTCTTGAAGACCAGGAATATAAAACATAAAGCTATGCCCGAAGGTCCTCCGGTTGTTCTGATGAAAGAAGACCTGCAAAAGTTTGCAGGCGAAAAGGTAATTGATGTAAAAGGAAGCTCCATTACGGAAATTTCAGCGATCAAAGGCCATATTTTAAGGGAAATAAGGACCCACGGGAAACAGACCTTCCTTATTTTCGGCAAAGCCAACATCCGGATCCACCTGCTCATGTTCGGTTCCTACAGCCTTACGGAAAATAAAGCCCAGGCCCATACCCTAAAACTCGGACTGGAATTCAAAAGCGGAGGCGTGTATTTTTATACCTGCAATGTAAAGCTTGTAAACCCTGAATTTATCTCCGGTCTCGACTGGGAAGCCGATGTGATGAGCGATATCTGGAATCCTGAAGAAGCGGAAAAGAAACTGAAGGCCAATCCTGAAATGATGGTCTGTGATGCCCTGATGGACCAGGAAATTTTCGCCGGCGTCGGCAATATCATAAAGAACGAAGCCCTTTTCAGGGTCGGTATCCATCCGGAAACTTTAATCGGCCATCTTCCGCCAGCTAAGCTGAAAGCCATGATCGCTGAAGCCCGCATTTACAGCTTTGATTTCAAGAAATGGAGAAAGGAAAATGTGTTAAGGAAACGTTTTGAAGTTTATCAACAGAAAAAATGCCCGAAATACGGTGAGGAAATTACTAAAAAAGAAACCGGACACGGAAAACGAACCAGTTTCTTCTGTAAAAACGACCAGAAACTGTACTGAGGCAGCCATAATCACAAAACCTATTTACAGCCCTTTATTTTGACACTGACTTCCTGTATAAGTGACCGGAAAGAAAACGCATGGTTTGATGTACCTTTATTATATACCTGTTAATTCCGGTTCCTGATCAGATTTTTTCCTGAGCATTATGTCTGTTTTATCCTTTGATGGCTTAAACAGACCGTCTGATCATGTACAGTTTTTTGGAATAACAAAAATCCATCAATCTCCGGCCTGTAGGATATTTCATTACTGGAATATCGTCTTTTCTTATCTCATTTTTTACTGATCTCTGCTGCAGAACCTCAAGCCTTTTAAAAACCGATTTGATAAAACAAAATATTTAAATAATTGATTTACAATATTTAAATTATGTTTTAAAATAAGTTGTTCACAGGATTTCTGAGAAGGCCCTTCCTTCTTTCCCGGAACAACGATTATAAAACAGCACTTTAAAATAGCCTGATAATAAATTTTCTTAACATTAAATATCCATACAAGTCAAAAATAAGTGATATAATATTGTCTCAAAAAATGTTATTATGTATTGCATTTTTTCTTTTTTGGATTATCAACTTTTAAATGTAAGCACTGAAATGATTAACAGATTAATAATTTTTTACACAAAACACAACAAAAGCCTTTATAAATTTTTAATTTTATATTAAATTTATGTAAACTATTTTTATCAAAACTGTAAACAAAAACTACTTAAAACACTGATATACATCATGATTATTTGTTTTGGAACTTCATTTGAAAGCCGTAATATTGCAAATGTAAAATCGATAATAATAAATCAAATAATTAAAAATTCAACAATATGATCACTTACATCGGAATCGCAACATGTTTAGTAGTTTTTGCTTCTTATTTTGCAACTGTTAAGAGAGAAGAGAGAAACTAATCAGATTTTCCGGAGCTGACTGGCAGTTCTGGAAAACACAAATGAATGACATTGTCTATGTTTTCAATCCGTCAGAAAGATTGACTGCTCTTTTGCCCGGTTTGGGTAGAAGGGCACCGGAAACAGGGCAAAAGATTTTACACTAAGGAAGACAACTTTTAATTTTTATAATAGCCGATAGAGTCGAACATTTATTGTTCGGCTTTTTTGCTGGATAAGCTTTATCTTTGCTGCCATAAATTTGAAAGCAATGAACCTGTACAATCTCATTATCCAGGACAAGGAAGAAATAACGCTTGATGACGTGTTCCTGTCGCCCCATAATAAAGAACAGTTTGTACAGCTCATCAAAGAAAATACTTACGCGAAGGAACTGCAGGAATACGGTCTGCCGGTCAACAACAAGGTTCTTCTGGAGGGAAGCTCCGGCTGCGGAAAGACCATGACGGCCAAAGCCGTTGCCCATGCCTTGGGCAAAAACATCATCATCCTTAATCTGAGTAGCATCGTATCCTCGCGCATCGGCGAAACGTCCCAGAACATCAAAATGATCTTCGACAAAGCAGCACGGGAACGGTTGGTCCTTTTCCTGGACGAGCTCGACCAGATCGGGAAAGCCCGGGGCAGCGACGATAAAGACGTGGGCGAAATGAGAAGGCTGGTGAATACCCTGCTCCAGCTCATCGATTATTATCCCGAAAATGCCCTGCTGCTCTGCGCCACCAATCACCCGGAAATCATCGATACTGCGCTGATCAGACGGTTCCAGCTGAAAATTAAGTATGAAATGCCTTCAAAAGAATTCCTCGATACCTTTTACGACCAGATATTGGCTAAATTTCCGGAAGATCTCAGGAACATCGACCGGAAGTACAGCGTTTCCTTTGCCGAAGCAAAAGACCATGCGTTTACGGTGGTGAAGGGAGACCTGATCAGGAAACTGGAGAAGAACCTTTAACCACAAAAGATGATCACACTGTTTAATTAAGTTAAATGCTGTAATCTATATAAAGCGCATCAAAGTTTATCCATCCTTTTATTATTCCGGTACGGAATCCAAACGCGAATCTTTCCAGACGGCGCTCTGATAATAGGTCGGAATTCCTGCGGGAAATTGTAGATTCGACGAAGTCAATGACAAAACAGAGTGCTGAAATCTTTTCGGTTGTTGGTTTTTATACCGAACTAATTAAATTGATCTTATCTTCGGTGGCTGATTCACTCGAAGCCACACCTCTATCTGTGAAAATCTGTGCGGATCTGTGGGAGATTTCTTTCTGAATTTCAAACGCGAATCTTTCTATGAAATACCCCTTATGAAGTCATTTATTTTTTTCCGGATAAAGCCCAGATTTAAGGTATTATAAGGGCAAAAAAAACTTCAGAGCGGGTTTTATCTTTAAATATCGTGATTACAATACTAAACTGTAAGATTTTAATAAATACATATTAAAATAAAAAAATACCTTTCATAATATACTATTTAGTATATTTGCAGAGTAATTTCAATTAACATGTTAACTAAAGCAGAAAAAACAAAGCAACTTATCCTGGAAACAGCCATCCCTCTTTATAACAAGAAAGGCATTTCGGGCGTGAGTATTGATAATGTGCTGGATGAAGCAAAAGTTACTAAAGGCTGCTTGTACGGACATTTCGAAGGTAAAGATGACCTGACCGTACAGGTGGTTGATCTGATGCTGAAAAAAGTTTCTGACCAAATGCATCTGGCCGTTGCTAGCGCCAAAACAACCAAAGGCAAAATCGCTGCTTACCTCGATTTTTACAAAGATCCCATAAACACCTATATTTCAGGCGGTTGCCCTATATTCAACACCGCTGTTGAAGTGGATGACAATTTTCCGATTATCAAACAAAAAGTAGCCGCGCTGCTCAGATTCGGGCAGGAAGCACTTAGCACGATTCTGAAAGAAGCCATAGACAACGGTGAATATTCTTCCCAATTAGACCCGGTGGTTTTCGCATTCAAACTCGTGGCCTCTGTGGAAGGCGGCCTGGTCATGTGCCGAACGATGGACACGATGAAACCGATGCAGTCATTAATCAAAAACCTGAAAGCGGAATTAGAGCAGTACGCCCTGTAATTTTTTTTAATCTAAAATATACTAAAAAGTATATTTTGAACCCATTACGATAAAATTAAAATTTAAAATAAATACATTATGAGTAAGACGACATCATTATTTGAGCCTTTTCAGTTCAACGACCTGGAATTGAACAACAGAATGGTTATGGCCCCATTGACACGCGCCCGTGCAGATAACAAAGAACACGCTGCAACGGAATTACAGGCCAGGTACTATGGTCAGCGCGCCTCGGCAGGCCTTATCATCACAGAAGGTACCGTCATCAGCGAAGAGGCGGTAGGCTTTATAAATGTTCCGGGCATTTATAATAAAACACAAATTGAAGGATGGAAGCTGACTCCTGCTGCCGTACACGAAAAAGGAGGTAAAATATTTACCCAGCTATGGCATACCGGCGCCTACTCTCACCCGGACCTGCACAATGGGAAAAAACCTTTGGCACCTTCTGATTTCAATCCGGAACAACAGGCTTTCACTGCGGAAGGTTTCAAACCTACCGTAGCTCCGCAGCCCATGAGTTCAGAGGACATCAGACAGACCGTCGCTGATTTCAAACAAGCTGCCATCAATGCTTTTGAGGCCGGCTTCGATGGTGTGGAACTGCACGGGGCAAACGGTTATCTGTTACAGCAATTCTTCAGCAAAAACAGTAACAAGCGCCAGGACGAATACGGCGGCTCTATAGAAAACCGGGCAAGAATACTTTTTGAAATCCTGGATGAACTGAAAAATGTGGTCAACTTAAGCCGTGTCGGAATCCGTTTCAATCCGTCTCTGAACGGCATTATGGGAATTTCGGTGGATGATGAAACCATTGATTTCTACAACTACGTGGTGAACAGACTGAATGATTACGGCTTAGCCTATATCCATCTGATCGAGCCTTTTACGGATGTAACCGATGTTCCTGATGCAATCCCTGAAGTGGCAAAACACTTCCGTAAAATCTACAACGGCACGATCATCATCAACAGGGGATTCAACAAAGAAACCGCTACCAAAGTATTAAATGACGGCGATGCCGATCTTGTTTCCTTCGGGGTTCCGTTCCTGGCAAACCCTGATCTGGTGGAACGATTCAAAACCGGTGCAGCGCTTAACACGCCGGATCAGAATACTTTTTATACACCTGGCGAGAAAGGATACACCGATTATCCGTTTTTACCAGAATAATTTTTAATTAATACCGTGAACCCGAATGAGAAAGCGGGTTAAAATATCAATATTAAAAAAAATACCAATATTAAAATGAAAACAACAGGAAATACCATCTTCATCAGCGGAGGAAGCGCAGGAATCGGTTTGGCCATCGCCAAAAAGCTGAGTGCTGCAGGAAATAAAATCATTATCAATGGCCGTAATGAGCTGCGCCTTCTCAATGCGTTGAAAGAATTGGACCATGCGGCTGGCATTGCGGGCGACCTTTCTGTAGACGCAGACCGTATCCGCATTGCAGAGGAATTGAAAACGAACCACCCGGACCTGAACATCATTATCAACAATGCCGGTGCTGCATTTATGAACGACCTTGGCAACAGTGAAAACAACGCAGCTGAAAAAGCCTATCAGGAGATGAATACCAACTACATCAGTGTGATCCACTTTACCTCATTGGTTTTGCCGCAACTGCTGACACAGGATGATTCGGCAATTATCAACATCTCGTCGATTGCTGTTTTCAGGTCGAATAAATTTTTGCCGACTTACTCAGCCAGCAAAGCCGCACTCCACAGCTATACGCAAGGTTTACGGGACACTTTTGCCGAGAATGAGAAGCTTAAAATTTTTGAAGTCTATCCACCTTTGGTGAATACGGAGTTTTCAGCGGAAATCGGAGGGGCGAACGGCATCCCGGCGTCAGAGGTTGCAGAGGCATTGTTTTCAGCCCTGGAAAAAAATCAACTCGAAGTTCCGGTCGGCAACAGTATAAAAATACACAATCTGGTCTATCCTATCACGGAAAAGGTTCCTCATTAATTTTAAATCTCCTTCAAATTATGAAACTACAAGGAAAAACCATCCTGATTACAGGAGGCGCATCAGGCATTGGCCTTGAGGCGGCAAGACAATTTTTAGCGCATGGTGCCAACGTCATGATAACCGGAAGGAATCAGGCAAAACTGGATGAAGCAAAGAAACTTTACCCTGCTGTTACGGCCATTAAAAGTGATATATCCGATGCAGGTGACGCTAAGAAGCTCCTCGAACAGGTAAAACAATTGGGCGGTATCGACATCTTATATAATAATGCAGGGGTACTGACCGATCCGCTTAACCTCGGGCGGGCAGACGACCGGCATTTTGAAGACGCAGCCTATGAGATTAATATTAATTATCTGGCCGTGATACAGCTTAATAATCTGTTTATAGATATGCTGAAATCCGGAAAAGAAAGTGCGGTCATCAACACAACTTCCATACTGGCTTTTGTCCCGTCGATATTGGAAGCCACGTATGCAGCTTCCAAAGCAGCATTGCATTTCTACACCGTATCGCTCAGAGAACATCTGAAAGCACTGAACAGCAACGTCAAAGTGTTCGAATTGATACCGCCTCTTGTTGCTACAGACATGACGGCTAATATGGATGGAAAAAGAATCACGACCGAAGACCTGGTAAAAGCTTTCATCAGGGGACTTCAAAAAGATGATTTTACGATTCGCATAGGCGACACAAAATTAGCTTCTGCCCTCAACCGTCTTGCTCCGAAGCTGACTTTTGGTTTGGTAAATCCGAGGAAAACTTACAAAACAATAGCATTACAGAAGATCAACCAGGCATAGAACAAAGACTTTTACCTATTCTGAATTTTCAAAAAATTAAAAACAAGCTGCAATGAAAAGAGATAAAATAATCTATTGGACAACCACCGGTTTGGTCGCAATTGGAATGCTGTTAAGCGCATACCAGTATTTTAGTGGCCCCGCCATGGCAGAAGCTTTTAAACAAATGGGATTCCCCGATTTTTTAAGAGTAGAAATAGGAATTGCCAAAATAATCGGAAGCATCGTATTGATTCTTCCCCTATTTCCGAACAAGGTAAAAGAATGGGCGTACGCAGGTTTTGGTATCTTATTTTTTTCGGCAACGTTAACTCATTTTTTATTAAATGACGGTTTTGAAAGAAAAGCAACCGCTGTTTTTTTTTGATACTGATCATTATATCTAACTTTTATTTTTCAAAAACCCATTACAATCCTAAAAAATAAAATTATGCGGGCATTCACAGTAAAAAAATATGGTAAAAAAGAAAAATTACATCTTACCGAACTACCGGAACCGAATGTAAAGGAAAATGAGGTCTTAGTAGAGATACACTCTGCAGGTGTCAATTTATTGGAATCCCTTATCAGAAATGGTGATTTCAAGTTGTTTTTACCCTACAAGCCTCCCTTTATAAACGGCCACGATCTGGCGGGTGTGGTAACGAAAGTGGGTTCAAAAGTTACTCGATTCAAAATTGGTGATGAGGTCTACTCCAGAGCAGGCGACCACAGGATAGGTACTTTTGCGGAGTATATTGCGGTAAACGAACAGGATCTGGCTCTAAAACCCAAAAATCTTACGATGGATGAAGCGGGTTCCATTCCATTGGTGGGCTTAACTGCCTGGCAGGCACTCGTCGAGACCGGGAATGTAAAAAAAGGGCAGAAAGTTTTCATCCAGGCAGGATCCGGCGGTTTGGGAACCTTTGCCATACAGCTGGCGAAGCATTTGGGAGCTTATGTTGCTACCACGACCAGTACCGCTAATGTAGATTGGGTGAAAAAGCTGGGTGCAGACCTTGTGATCGATTACAAAACAGAAGATTTTGAAACCCGGCTTACAGATTATGATTTGGTTATTCACAGCAACCGGGATCCCAAAATCCTGGAAAAATCATTCCGTGTTTTAAAAACCAGAGGACAGGTAATCTCATTGGTCGGTCCTCCAACACCTGAATTCGCTCAAAAACTGGGTCTTCCCTGGTACTTAAGATTGCTGACCAACCTGTTGAGCGCCGGTGCAAAGAAGAAAGCAAAAAAAGCAAATAGCAGTTTCCACTTTCTTTTTATGCGGGCAGACGGCCATCAATTAGGAAACATTACCTCGTTGATAGAATCAGGCACGATCAAACCGGTAATAGACAAAATATTTCCTTTTGAACAGACCAATGAGGCCCTGGCTTATGTGGAATCCGGACATGCAAAAGGTAAAGTTGTAATAAAGGTTAAATAAGATTTCATCTGAAAAAGAACAGCTAAAATCAACTGTTCTTTCTTATCCTATATTGTTTTTTAAACAGTACAGAAATACGGCCACCCCGGTGGCTGAGCGGAGCCAAAGCCACGCCTCGATCCGTGAAAATCTGTGACGATTTGTAGTTAGACTTTAATTTAACGTTGATACTGTACATTTCTGCACCATGATCACGAGAAGGATATTTATTCCCAAAGAAATTTTCAATCTCATCCGGATTTTTTTATCTTTACTTTCAATTTTTTTCATACTAAAACGTAAAAACAACAAATGGAACAGAAAATACATCAGGGACGGAATGTAAAACGGTTCAGGGAAATGCTAGGCATCAAGCAGGAAGCCCTGGCTTTCGACCTCGGCGAAGACTGGAACCAGAAGAAAATTTCCATGCTGGAACAGAAAGAAGTCGTAGAAGAATCGTTGTTGCAGAAAATATCCGCAGTCCTGAAAATTCCGGTAGAAGCCTTCCAAAATTTCGATGAGGAGCAGGCCGTAAATGTAATCGCCAACACCTTTGGGGATCATGGTATCGGCTATCAGAAAAATGACCATCCTGTATTCCATCCTATTGAACAGATCCTTAAACTTCACGAAGAAAAAATTACGCTTTACGAAAGAATGCTGAAGGAAAAGGACGAGATGATGACGAAACTGGAGACCCTGATCAGGTCTAAATAGATCTTCAGATAAAACTTGTGAGCCACGAGCGTAATGCTCGCCGCAGCACTGGGAAGCCCTGGCCTATGTGGAATCCGGACATGCAAAAGGTAAAGTTGTTATAAAGATTAAATAAGATTTCATCTGAAAAAGAGAACAGCTAAAATCAACTGTTCTTTCTTATCCTATGTTGTTTTTTAAACAGTGCAGAAATACAGCCACCCCGGTGGCTGAGCGGAGCCAAAGCCACGCCTCGATCCGTGAAAATCTGTGCCGATCTTTGGTTAGACTTTAATTTAACGTTGATGCTGTACACTTCTGCACCATGATCACAAGAAGGATATTTTATTCCCAAAGAAATTTTCAATCTCATCCGGATTTTTTTATCTTTACTTTCAATTTTTTTCATACTAAAACATAAAAACAACAAATGGAACAGAAAATACATCAGGGACGGAATGTAAAACGGTTCAGGGAAATGTTAGGCATCAAGCAGGAAGCCCTGGCTTTCGACCTGGGCGAAGACTGGAACCAGAAGAAAATTTCGATGCTGGAACAGAAAGAAGTCGTCGAAGAATCGTTGTTGCAAAAAATATCCGCAGTCCTGAAAATTCCGGTAGAAGCCTTCCAAAATTTCGATGAGGAGCAGGCCATTAATATTATCTCAAATACTTTTGACAACTGTCAGCAGCCGGCATCTGTATTTTATAATTCTACCGTTAATCAATTAGATCAGTTGACCAAGCTTCACGAAGAAAAAATTGCCCTTTACGAAAGAATGCTGAAGGAAAAGGACGAGATGATGACGAGGCTGGAGACCCTGATCAGGTCTAAATAGATCTTCAGATAAAACTTGTGAGCCACTAGCGTGACGCTCGCGGCAGCGATAGGAATACAATAACCGAAAATAAAGACTAATACCATAAAAATGACAGACAGACAAAATATTCCCGTCCGGAATACCGGAATAGTCTTATTAAGCCCATTCATTCCCCGGTTGCTTGAACGCCTGAATCTCACGGCTGACGGTCATTTTACCGATCAGCAAAACCGGGAAAAAGCAGCCTTGTTTCTGCAGTATGTGGTAACTGGAAAGCAAGGCACAACAAATTCAGATTTAGCCTTAAACAAGATCGTCTGTGGTCTTTCTCCCGAAGCCACCTTATCCGAAAATATCGAAATTACCACAGAAGATGCAACATTTAGCGATCACGTTTTAAACGCCGTAATTTCTAACTGGCCTGCGCTGGGCAGCACTTCCATACACGCACTCCGGGAAACTTTTCTGATGAGAGATGGCTTCCTTTCTGAATCTTCGGAGCAGTGGAAACTTACTGTAGAGCGTAAAACTTTTGATGTTCTGCTTAATCAATGCCCGTTTTCCTTTTCTCTTATTAAATATCCGTGGATGGAGAAAGCGCTTATTGTGGAGTGGAATTATTAAGATAAACCAAATTAAAAATAATATAGATTTAGGTTAAAAATAACCCTATTTATTTTGGATTTTAATTTAAAAATATTTTATTTCCTTCTGGATTTCCGTAATGGAATAAAATATTTCATGATCAATTTTGTCAAAATATTTAAATTAAAATCCTATGGCATTTTTAGATCATAATGGAGAAGCCGAATTTCCATTTAACAAAGAAGATGTATTTAACGCTTTATGCAAAGCTATTCCAAAAATTAATGGAATGAAGATCGATAATGCTGATAAATTATCCGGACGAATTCTTGTAAAGGCCGGAGTAAGTTTATTCAGTTGGGGCGAGAATATTCCTATACAACTCACAAAGGTCTCAGATAGTTTAACAAGAATGTCTGTTACCTCATCACCAAAGACCGGAATGATGTTCGGAGGTGCATTTGATATGGGTAAAAACAGAAAAAATATTGAAAGTATTTTGCAAATGACTTCGCAAACCTTATCAAATAATATTACAGCAAAATAGTAGCAGATTTCCGATATAGAATAAATTAAATTCACAATTATATGAATGAGTCTATTACTCGTGAAAATTTAGCTTACTACCTATCCACATTTTTTGACAGTAACGAATTATTAATCAAAAAAGTAGCAAAAGCAGTTGGGTGTTCAATTGCAACAATAAAAAGAATTGTTGCAAAAGAAACTTTTCCAACAGATGAAATGTTAAAACAGTGTGCAATTCTAATTGCTATCGGTTATGAAAAATATAAAAAATTAAGTCGAGCTGATAAGGAAAAAATTACCGAAAGTATTGGTGCCATTGGTGGTGGCGTTTTAGGATTTGGAGCAATATCAGCAGCTATAAGTTCATCAGGTACAATTATAGGTGTATCGGCAGCAGGAATTACAAGCGGATTAAGTGCTATCGGCTCCTTGGTCGGTGGTGGAATGTTAGCAGGTGCAACAACAATTGCAGCAGTACCGATTATTGTTGGTATAGCAGGTTATGGGCTAATAAAAGGAATTAAAGAAACTATAAGTTACTATAAAGCAAATGATAAGAAAATAAATGAATATTGGGAAACTTATCCTGAACATTTTAATGAGAATTAGATTTATTACTACATAATCTACAAACTTTTATAAGTTCTTTATTAAAACAAAAATCCCTCTCAGTCACGAGAGGGATTCATTTTATAGATCAGATTGAATTACATATAGGCTTCAATCGGTTCACAGGTACAAACCAGGTTCCGGTCTCCGTAGGCTTCGTCTACTCTGGAAACGGTAGCGAAGAATTTGTGGTCTCTTACCCACTCCAGCGGATAAGCAGCTTTTTCTCTGCTGTATGGTTTATCCCATGAATCGGAGATGACGATCTGCTCGGTGTGCGGTGCATTCTTCAACACGTTGTTGGCGGCATCGGCTTCCCCGTTGGCGATTTCATCGATCTCATGTTTGATGGCGATCAGGGCTTCTGCGAAACGGTCGATTTCCGATTTGCTTTCGGATTCGGTCGGCTCGATCATTAAGGTTCCGGCTACCGGGAAAGAAACGGTCGGTGCGTGGAATCCGTAGTCCATCAATCGTTTCGCAACATCAGCCACTTCAATGCCTAAAGACTTGAACTGTCTGAAGTCGACGATACATTCGTGGGCTACTTTTCCGTTTTCGTTGGAATATAAAATCGGGAAATGTTCCGCTAAGATTTCTTTTAAATAGTTGGCATTTAAGATCGCATGTTCGGTTGCTTTTTTCAATCCTGAGGTTCCCAGCATTTTGATGTAAGCGTAAGAAATATTAAGGATCAATCCGGAACCGTAAGGCGCAGCCGAGATCCCTTCGATCGATTCATTCCCTCCTACTTTGATGTTCGCATTGGAAGGCAGGAAAGGAACAAGGTGTTTCGCCACACAGATCGGACCTACCCCAGGACCTCCTCCACCGTGAGGAATCGCGAAAGTCTTGTGAAGGTTCAGGTGACAAACGTCTGCTCCGATGTTTCCAGGACTTGTGTAACCTACTTGGGCGTTCATATTCGCACCGTCCATATACACCTGACCACCGTGTTGGTGAATCAAAGAAGTAATTTCTTTAATGTTCGCATCAAAGAATCCGTAAGTCGACGGATACGTGATCATTACACACGAAAGGTTTTCAGAATGCTGTTCTGCTTTGGCTTTCAAATCTTCGAAATCGATTTCCCCGTTTTCCATGTTTTTCACAACCACGATCTTCATTCCCGCCATAGCAGCAGAAGCCGGGTTGGTTCCGTGGGCGGATTGCGGGATCAATACGACATTCCGGTGGCCTTCGCCTCTTGAAATATGATATTCCCGGATCACCATCAATCCTGCATATTCTCCCTGAGCTCCTGAATTCGGTTGAAGGGATGTTCCTGCAAAACCGGTAATTTCCGCCAAGTCCTTTTCAAGCTCCCGGATCATTTCCTGGTATCCGCCTGCCTGGTCTACCGGTACAAACGGGTGAATGGCTCCCCAGTTGTCCCATGAAAGCGGAAGCATCTGGGTAGCCGCGTTCAGCTTCATCGTACAGGATCCCAAAGAGATCATGGAATGCGTCAATGATAAATCTTTTCTTTCCAGACGCTTGATGTAACGCATCAATTCGGTTTCCGTATGGTATTTGTTGAATACTTCTTCGGTAAGGATTTCGTCTTTTCTTAAATTCTCTTCTGGAATGCTGTATCCTTCTTTAATTTCTAGTTTGAAAGTCTGCTTGTCTTTGAACTGGGCGAAAGAAGCCATCAGGTAGTTCAGCTTCTCCAGAGTCGTACTTTCATTGATTGCGATGCTCACTACGCCTTCCGTGAAATAATTCAGGTTCAGCTTGTGGTCCAGCATCATTCTCATCAGCCTTTTCTTATCGTCCTCAGCGATTGTGATTTTTACCGTATCGAAGATCGGCTCTTCCACGATGTCGTATCCTAATGCTTTCAGTCCGCCCTTTAAAGCATTTGCTTTGAAGTGGATCTGGTCTGCGATATAATTTAATCCTTTCGGGCCATGGTAAACGGCATACATTCCGGCCATTACCGCCAGAAGAACCTGAGCCGTACAGATATTGGACGTCGCTCTTTCTCTTTTGATGTGCTGCTCTCTGGTCTGCAACGCCATTCTCAGGGCACGCTTTCCGTAAGCATCCTGGGAAACCCCGATGATTCTTCCCGGAATATCCCTTTTGTAATCTTCCTTACAGGAGAAAAATGCCGCGTGAGGTCCTCCATAACCCAACGGGATCCCGAATCTCTGCGTCGTTCCTACGGCACAGTCGGCACCCATGGATGCAGGAGACTTCAGCTTCACCAAAGCCATCGGGTCGCAGGCAACCACCACCTGAAGGTCTGATTTTTTATATCCGGCAATATCTTCCGTATAATCCAGAACAATCCCGTTTTTCCCCGGATACTGCAACAGTACCCCGAAATAAGAACCGTCAAGCTCATGCGTTTTGTGATCCCCTTCCACGATCTCGATCTCCAGACCTTCCGCTTTTGTTTTTAATACGGAAATCGTCTGAGGCAATACCAGATCCGAAACGAAGAACTTGTTGGCTCCTCCTTTCTTCTGGTCTTTTGTCCGGTTGTTGAAGAACATGTGCATCGCTTCTGCAGCCGCCGTGGATTCATCAAGCAATGAAGCGTTGGCCAGTGCAAAACCGGTAAGGTCGCACACCACTGTCTGGAAATTAAGAAGTGCTTCCAGCCTTCCCTGGGCAATCTCCGCCTGGTAAGGGGTATACGCCGTGTACCAGCTCGGGTTTTCGAAAATGTTTCTCTGAATAGCCGACGGCAACAGGGTATTGTGATATCCGAAACCGATATAGCTGGTGTAATCCGTATTCCTGGACGCCAGTTCCTTGGAGTGGTTCATCATCTCATACTCGGAAAGCGGGGCTGAGATGTTGAGATCCTTTTCTAAACGGATAGAGGAAGGGATGGTTTGAGAGATAAGCTCTTCGACACTTGAAACGCCAACTTTTTCCAGCATGGCCTGTCTATCGGCTTCATTCATGGAAATGTGACGGCTCACAAACTGTTCTGTATTCATTTTTATTTATTAGATTTTGTTTGTAAAAAAAGATGCGTAAAATTACGATTTTTTGGAAAATTGTACAACTAAATCGAAATCATAAATAAATAACGCAAAGTATTCTATCTTATTTAAAATTAAGCCTTTTTTATTGCAGTTTTAAATATAAATCAAGCCCAAAACCAATTTTATCATCAAAAATAATTCACGATCGGCATTTGAAAAATTCACAAAATCAGCCATACATTTTTTCTATCCGGAAGAATACTAAAAAGGTTAATGCTTTTATAAAGGTTCCTGAAAACAGCGGAAAATCATGTCGTAAACAATTAAGTGTTAAAAGAATAAATATTTTCAGATTTTATTATCTGTATTTATTCTAAATTAATATATTTGCATCATGAATATGATCGTTCCTTTCAAAGTACCGCCGTTGGCTCCTGCTTTTTCAACGAATACCGAAGAAATCTATTGTGGTGAAAAGAAATCCTGCTGCAAGAAATTCAAAAAAGGAAAAAGATGCAAAAAATGCCCGGGAAATAAGAAGCTGGCTTAATTGTAAGCTGGAAGAAGGGAGCTGGAGGCGGGTGTTTCCCGGTAGCATCAAATTAATATAAAATTCGGAAAGTTTGTGTCCTGACCGGGTAAATGAAAAGATCATGTCAGTTCAAGTGTTTTTAAAGCACAACGGAGAAAAATGTATTGAGAATCTATAAAGTGAGACGTCAGGTTTGTAGTTCAGCAACTTTTCAATACGGTTTTTTCAAAATCTACCCAAAGCACTTACTGAACTAAAATTCAGGCAACTATGAATTTCCAAAATTTTTAATGAGAAAGTAAACCGCCACGATCAGCATTACAATCCCGATGATAAGTTTCGCTATTTTCGGCTGTCCGGTCGGATTTGCTGCCGTACGCGGCTGGGATTTGAATAATTCTTCCGCTTTGTCTTTGAATTTCTCGGTATTGTTTTCAAAAACCTCGGTGATGGTAATGCCCTGAACCGCCGTTTTGTGCAGCAGCGAATTGGTTGCATGTAACAGAATCTGGAATTTCCCGTCCTTGAATTCCGTAATCTTGAAAGCCCTTTCCCCATACGCCTTTTCCAGGCCGAAAGGCAATACCTTTACCACATCCGCATTCTGGGTCTGCCAGGTAATGATGATCTCCTCCCCTTTTTTTGCATGGATCTTATTGGCCGAAAAGGTCTTGATGGAAGGCGGAACCGTATACCGGAAACTTTTCTGATGGCTCTCCAGATTCTGATCGTAAGAATACCGGCTGCTTTTATCGCTCAACGTTTCATACGCTTCCTGGATTTCCCGGAACCGGTCGGCAAAGAAGGCGTCGTTTTCATTTTTGTCCGGGTGGTATTTTAAAGACAGTTTGCGATAGGCCTTTTTGATGTCTTCATCCGAAGCATCATTTGAAATTCCTAGAAAATAGTAGTAATCTTTCATTGAACCTTACAAAAATAAGGAAATTATTTTCTTTGCTGGTAATGGGATGTTTTATTTTTAACGCGGCGTCCGCGAAGGTTTTTTTTTAAAGCGTTGAGAATATTTTTCGTTCGCTAAGGTGTTTCACTCAGCAAATGATAGCAACGTTAAAGGAATCCGTGCTGTTTTTGAACACAAAGTGCAGAAAGATTCTTTTTATCAGGATGCATAAAAGGTTCACCAAGCCATTGCATTTATAAGAGCTCTCGGAGAGCTGTGAGCCAAGTTTTTTTTAACGCTATGTCCGCGAAGGTTTTTTTTAAAGCGTTGAGAAGATTTTTCGTTCGCTAAGGCATTGCATTCAGCAAATGACAGCAATGTTAAAGGAATGCGTGCCGTTTGATGAACACAAAGCACAGGAAGAGGCTTTTTGGCAGGATGCAAAGGTTCACAAAGCCATTACATTTATAAGGGCTCTCGGAGATCTGTGAGCAAAGTTTCTTTTTAACGCGGCGTGCGCGAAGATTTTTTTAAAGCGTTGAGAAGATTTTTCGTTCGCTAAGGTGTTTCACTCAGCAAATGATAGCGACGTTAAAGGAATGCGTGCCGTTTGATGAACACAAAGCACAGGAAGATGCTTTTTGGCAGGATGCAAAGGTTCACAAAGCCATTGCATTTATAAGGGCTCTCGGAGATCTGTGAGCAAAGTTTCTTTTTAACGCGGCGTGCGCAAAGATTTTTTTTTAAGCGTTGAGAAGATTTTTCGTTCGCTAAGGTGTTTCACTCAGCAAATGATAGCGACGTTAAAGGAATGCGTACTGTTTTGAACACAAAGTGCAGAAAGATGCTCTTTGGCAGGATGCATAAAAGGTTCACCAAGCCATTGTATTTATAAGAGCTCTCGGAGATTTGCCGGTAATGGGAGAATTCTTTTTAACGCGGTGTGCGCGAAGGTTTTTTTTAAAGCGTTGAGAAGATTTTTCGTTCGCTAAGGTGTTTCACTCAGCAAATGACAACAATGTTAAAGGAATGCGTGCCGTTTGATGAACACAAAGTGCAGAAAGATTCTTTTTATCAGGATGCGTAAAAGGTTCACAAAGCCATTGTATTTATAAGATCTCTCGGAGATTTGCCAGTAATGGGAGAATTCTTTTTAACGCGACGTGCGCGAAGATTTTTCTTAAAGCGTTGAGAAGATTTTTCGTTCGCTAAGGTGTTTCACTCAGCAAATGATAGCAACGTTAAAGGAATGCCTGCTGTTTTTGAACACAAAGTGCAGAAAGATTCTTTCCGGCAGGATGCGCAAAGGGTTCACAAAGCCATTACATTTATAAGAGCACTCGGAGAGCTGTGAGCCAAGCTTCTTTTTAACGCGGCGTCCGAGAAGATTTTTTTTTAAGCGTTGAGAAGATTTTTCGTTCGCTAAGGTGTTTCACTCAGCAAATGATAGCGACGTTAAAGGAATGCGTACTGTTTTGAACACAAAGTGCAGGAAGATTCTTTTTATCAGGATGCATAAAAGGTTCACAAATTCATTGTATTTATAAGAGCACTCAGAGATCTGTGAGCAAATTTTCTTTTAAACGCGGCGTCCGAGAAGATTTTTTTTTAAGCGTTGAGAAGATTTTTCGTTCGCTAAGGTGTTTCACTCAGCAAATGATAGCGATGTTAAAGGAATGCGTACTGTTTTGAACACAAAGTGCAGGAAGATTCTTTTTATCAGGATGCATAAAAGGTTCACAAATTCATTGTATTTATAAGAGCACTCAGAGATCTGTGAGCAAATTTTCTTTTAAACGCGGCGTCCGCGAAGATTTTTTTAAAGCGTTGAGAAGATTTTTCGTTCGCTAAGGTGTTTCACTCAGCAAATGATAGCGACGTTAAAGGAATGCGTACTGTTTTGAACACAAAGTGCAGAAAGATGCTCTTTGGCAGGATGCATAAAAGGTTCACCAAGCCATTGCATTTATAAGAGCTCCCGGAGACTACTAAAATTCTCAATCTCAATGGTAGCTAAGAGGAGCCGAAGCCACACCATCATCTTACAATCCGAGGGGAAATTTTACCACAAACCAAAGGTTCGACGAAGTCAGAAGTCGCAAAAGATATTCGTACTGCATAAAAAAGTTAAATTTTTATACTGAAAAAAGTGTTCAAAAGTTTTTAAAAATCAAAGATTTTTAATCTCATGTATTCTAAAAATATTTTCAGCCTATCTAAAAATCTTTTGTGACTGATGTGTTAAATAAATACAGTTAGCTAAGCGATCATAAAAAAGATTGGGTCCGGAAAACAAATATTTCCAGACCCAACCCAACAATTTCAATTTAGCTGTTTAATGTTATGCTTCGGCAAGCGGTTCTTTTTCAAACCTTCTGTGACCGCATCTGGAAGCGAATTCTTTTTTGAATTTCCCTTTCAGTTCCTGATAGTCCTCTTCATTCATTTCACGGATTTTATCGGCCAGTCCGAACGGGGATTTTTCTTTGATCCCATATTCTTCAAAAATACCTCTGACGAATCTTTTTCTCTGAATGGCTTTTTTGGCGATCATGGCAACACCTGCTACGGCCAGGGCACCAAGAATCCCTTTTGTTACTGAATTTTTCATTTTCTTAAATTTTAAATTTTACTACTTCTTTTTTATAGAGACGAATAGATCCGGATTTTACTTTACTACTTCTTACCTTCCGGTTATTCGTTGTTTCTTTTATTTCTGTTAAAGAATCCGCTTTCACAGCGGTTTCTCCAGACTTCCTTAAACTTTTCCCGTTCCTCAGGCGACAGGTTCATCATTTTTTGTCTCATTTTCCGCTCCTTGAAGTCCCGCATTCCTTTTCCGAAATGGAAACCGCCGAAAAGGATCTTGCATAAGATCAGGATTCCCATCGCCTGCCAGTAATTGACGGTCTTTACACCTAAAATTTCAGGCAGCAGGCAGTTCCAGAGGGCCATGACGATCCAGGTAACGCCTAAAAAAATCAATGGCGGACACAATATTAAAAAAATCCACCCTTTTTTATGTTTATGATTCATAATCTTTTGTTTTACTAACTGTTTAAATCTTCGTATAATATTCTCAACCGGTTCCTCAGATGTTTCACCGCATAATTTTTACGGCTGATGATGGTTTTGATGTTTTCCCCGTGCTCATCGGCAATTTCCTGGAGGGTTTTGTCATTAAGCTCATTTTCCACGTAGACCAGCCTTTGTTTTTCCGGAAGTTCGTCCAGGGCTTCAAAAAGCTTTTTCCAGATTTCATCCTGAAACATTTTTATTTCCGGCCCGGCACTTTCATCCATCAGCAGGATGTCTTTAATGGAAAAATCCCCGTCTTCATCTTCATACACGAAATCTTCCAGGTTCTCGGTTTTCTTTTTGCGGTATTTATCGGTGATTTTATTGGCCGTTACCCGATAGAGCCATCCGCCGACATTCACGATTTCGGAAAGATTGGTGAGACTGCTGAACTGATACCATACTTCCTGCAGGATGTCTTCCGCATCTTCGGTATTTTTCACTTTGGGACGAATATAAGACATCAGCTTTCCGCCGTACCTTGAAACGGTCTGTGAGATGATATTGTCTTTCTCCTTCTGTGGCATTGTTATGTTTTCGGCAACCTCCATATTGCTATGACGGTCAATGATTTTGTTTTACTTTAATAAATTTAAAATATTTTTCGGGAAGTTAAAAAAACGCTCACTGATTATACGGATTTTCACAGATGATTGCGCTTATTTTGACACATCAGGCACAGAGAGAATTTAATAGGTCTTGCATATTTTTAACCCACCGATGTACGCAGATTTCCGCAGATGACTGAGCTTATTTTAAAATTCAACGTTACATTCGTCATCCCGAAGGATCCAGACATCGTATCAGGGATAAGCACGGAAGATTCGCATTTAGATTCTTATAAAAACCGAAGATTTGAAATACTTAATTAATAACAAATTAAATGGATACTTGTATTTCAATTAAAATCTTTGATTTTGCATCAGGCATCTTATTTATAATAATGAGTAGGCAAACCTCTTTGAGGTTTCTCCTAATGTGTTCTAAAATATTTTTCAAAATTTTAATCTTAATTCTGATGTGACTGATGTGTTAAACGTTTTATACAACATCAATATCTGTTGTTAAACTTATGGTTAAGTAAAATTTTAATACCTTAAGTAAAAAACGGAAAGCCAATGGGACTTTCCGTGATGGTTAATTATAAAAATAGGTTGTTTATTTTTGACGACTGAAATTTTCAGCAAAGAAACCGGACATGGTTTGTAGAATCCGATGCGGTTCTGTTCTTTGCCAAATCCGTAGCTAAAACCGCTTCTGTATCAATTAATTCAGGTAAATCCCGAAATACCAAGTCCACGCGATAAGAATAATCTGCATCGGGATTCTTTCTTTGTATAAATAATCCATTCCCGGGCCTGAATAATCGGCCTTGAAAATATTAATGTTTTTCCGGGACGAATTGATATTGGCGATAAATACCAAAACGTAGAAAATAATCAGCAAAACCGCCGTCAGTTCACGGACGGAAGGGATCATCAGTCCGATTCCTGCTGCAATTTCCAATATTCCGGTGAAATACACCCAGAACATTTTCCCCGGGATCACTTCAGGGATCATCAGGGCCATTCCTTTTTGGAATTTAAAATGGGCCAGGCCGGTAAAGATGATGAAAGCTGCCATCCCCAGATTTCCGGAAAATAAAAAATTCCAGTCTCCCTGAAAAACTTTCGTCCCCAATAAGCTTAAGATAAAAGTGACAAATAGAATCGTTAATAGTTTCATGTTTTATTTTTAATCACACAAAGGGTATGAATGCTATCGAAATTAAGCAAAAAGAAGCACTATTACTTCAGATGAGAGAAGATATAGTATTTGAATCATAGTTGTTTCAGCGAATAGTCCAATTTATCACTAGTATTTTATATAAAGGATATTCCGTACGGATTTTAATCCTGGATTGCTACATATCGAAATGTGGCTTCGAATAGCCTCATCCATCGGGTATTACGGCCTTTGGTCTTTACAAAATACTCTCCCACAGATGGCACAGATTTTCACGGGTTTCAGCGGTGGCTTCGAGTTCCTCAGCCACCTGGATAAATGTCAATTCAAACTATCAGAACTTGAAAATCTTTGATTTTTAAGGACTTTTATGGATTTGTTAACGCAAAGCATTTAACTTCTTAAAGCAGCATTTATGTCTTTGCCGACTTTTGTGGTTAAATAGTTGAGGTAAGATTTGAACAATAGTGATGTACAAATCTTCACAGTTTTTTACGTTTGACACATGCAATCCTGTGTGAAAATCCATGCCATCCGCAGGAATTATTTACAACGTATTTTCTGCAAGGTTCTTTACCACTTCCAGTCCTTTGGTAAAACCGGTATTGATGTCTTCTTCCCATGCTTTTTCGGTCTGTACCTCTGTGTGGAGTTTCGTTTTTCCGTCAAAATCGATCAGGATATATTTTTCGAAACAGCCGCTCCATTGCTTGACTTCCATGCTTTCGGTATCTTCGTGCCCTTCCTTATCCACGATTCCCAAATGCTTGAAAATAATCTGGTCAGGTTTTTCCAGCGTATCGATGGTAGAAACCATGCCCGCGCCTTCCGCATTCACAAAATAAGTTTTCCCACCGACTTTCCAATCGGATTTCATCCTGCTTCCCGGATTGAAAAACTGAGTCCACTCGCCGTAAGTTTCCTCATTCCATAAGATGTCCCAGACTTTCTGCTTTGGAGCATCGATGATGATTTCATAAGATAGTGTTTCCATATAATATATCGGATTTGGTTTGATCGGAGTCTACAACTGATTCTCAGAAAGGTGTTTCACATTGGAAAGGGCATCCGGGAATTTCTCCTCGAAAAAAGATTTAAATTCTTCGGAAGTCTGAATTTCAACTTCCAGATGGGTAATGTTTTCGTCTTCAGTCAAAAGATACCGCTCGGCAGCTTCGCCCAAATCCCGTGGTGTCTCAACCCCTTCATAAATTTCCCCGAGGTGTTGAAATATGATTTCCTCGTTGGGAACCAGCTTGGTAATTTTGCTGTACATCCCGTTATTTTTAGGATCCAGGAATTTAATAACGGCCCCTTCCTGCAGATTTCCCTGATAGAAAGAACCTTCGGTAAATGCTGAAGTCCACTGTCTGAAAGAAAAATCGTCCCACAACACACTCCAAACCTTTATTGCTTCAGCCTTAATCTGAACATCAAAATGTAATTTTTCCATAAAAATTTATAAACTAGCTGTTAATTTCGGTATCTACCTTTATCCGCCTACAAAATCCCCGCCATTAATATGGATAATTTCCCCGGTAATAAAACTTGAGTCCTGTGAAGCCAGAAATACATAGGCGGGAGCAACTTCCGAAGGCTGTCCTGCCCTTTTCATCGGATTGTCTTTTCCGAAGTCCGAAACGTCATCAAATGTCTCCTTCACCAGAGGAGTCCAGATCGGGCCGGGTGCCACCCCGTTCACAAGAATATTCTTTTCCGCGATATTGGTGGCCAGGGAACGGATAAAGGTGGCAATTGCTCCTTTTGTGGATGAATAATCGATCAGATGGTCACTGCCACGGTAAGCAGTTACTGAGGTTGTACAGATTACACGAGAACCGCTATTCATCATCTGCAGACAGTCTCTCGTAAAAGAAATCATGGAAATGATATTCGTATCGAACGTTTTATAAATCTGCTCGTCGGAAATGTTTTCAATATCGTCTTTTGGAAACTGGACTCCCGCATTATTAACCAAAATATCCAGTGACTGCCATTCATTTTTAATTTTTTCGATGCATTCTTTACGGAAATTTTTATCTGAAAGGTCGCCTTTCAGCAGAAGGCAGCCTTTTCCTTCTTTTTCCACAAGTCTTTGGGTTTCTTTTGCATCGTCGTCGCTTTCTTTATAAATAATCGCTACATCAGCACCTTCACGGGCATAATGCACGGCTACGGCCTGGCCGATCCCGCTATCTCCGCCGGAGATCAGTGCTTTTTTACCATCAAGCTTATTGCTGCCTTTGTAATTTTCGCGGATGATTTCCGGATAACGTCCTTCTTCAGGTACCTCTGATTTGGAATCGGATTGGTTCTGTGTTTTCATATTCAAGTATTTTGTGGTGAATAAGACATCAAACCGCAAGCCGAAAGAAGGAAAACTATGGTACCTTAAAAAGGAAACTTACGATTGATAAGCCTTCTCCAGATCTTCAATCACGATCTTCTGCATCGTCATCATGGCCCGGGCAACGTTCTGCGCTTTCTCCGGATCGGGATCACTCATCAGCTGGATCAGCCTTTTCGGCACAATCTGCCAGCTGAAGCCAAACGGGTCTTTGAGCCAGCCACACCTGCCTGCCTTTCCGCCATCAGCGGTTAAAGCATTCCAATACCGATCCGTCTGCTCCTGGCTGTCCGTCATGACAACCATGGAAATCCCTTCATTGAAATCAAATGCATGATCATAAGAGTTATCCATACAGAACAGGTGGTAGCCATCTATTTCAAAATGTGCATGCTGAATGTTTTCTGCCGGTTCCTGCATCGGATGGCCTTCACTGCCCTGTCCGTATTTCAGAATATTTCCGGTTTTAGAATTTGGGAAAGTACGGGTATACAATTCCATGGCCTGCATGGCTCTTCCGTTGTTTCCGTGCATGAACATGAGGGTCGGAACAATTTTCTGATCTCCTGATTTATCCCCCAGAAAAATCTGCCAGGTTACCCCGTACCGGTCCTGTACCCAACCGTATTTTTTGCTCCACGAATAAGCATCCAGCGGCATCAGGACTATGCCTTTTTCCGAAAGCTGATCCCAGTAGTCCTGAACCTCCGCTTCCGTTTCGCAGATCACCATAAAGGATACCGAAGCATTTTTCTTAAAGTGCGGACCGCCGTTAAGCAGCATCAGCTTCTGGCCGAACAGATCAATATTCATGACCATAGGTGTATCGGCTGTAATTTTGCCGTTGAAAACGTTACAGTAAAATCCGGCTGATTCTTTGGCATCGCCATCGTACCAAAGGCACGGAAAAATATCGTTATTCATAATTTTAATTTTAGTTACCGTTGTTTTAATTTGTGTGGCTTCGGCTTCACTCAGCCACCGACTATTGTTCGTTCATATCATCGAACATAAAAATCAAAAATTTTAGAGCTTTTGTGAACTTTCAGCGTCTTATATTAAACTTTTTTAAAAAGAACCAATGTCTTTTATGATTGCTTTATGATTAAAATTTTGCGGTTTTTGCTAAAACCACAGATTTGCACGGATTTTCACAGATGATTGTGCGGCTTTGAGTGATTTAAGCCCTCGGATCCCAATCAAATAAATAGGATTAGATTTCTTACTTAAACCTATTCAATTCCCGGTGGCCGAGCCTGTCGGAGCCCAGATGACTACATTTTTTAAAAATCTCTGATTTTTTTAAAGCTTCTGTGCGCTTGTTTACAGTAAAACATTCACTTTATAATTAGCATCAATATCTTTTGTTATTGCTTTTGTGGTTAAAATTTTTGCGGTTTTATTAAAACCACAGATTTTCACGGATCTTCGCGTCTGTTTTCAAAGCGGGCCGCTCCTTCTTTTTTCTTATGTGTTTAAATTTCTCAAATAGATATTTCACGTTTCCATAGATGCTCCGGAAAAATCATCTGCATTATCCATAAATGAAAAATGATTTTCCGCCATATGGCTTTTCAGTTTTTTTAAGCTGACTTCTCCGAAACCCGCCATTTGCCGGATTTCCTTTTCCGAATAGCCGGATAATTTTTCCAGGGAGCCGATCTTTTCTTTTTCCAGCGCTCTTCTTGCCGCCACGGTAAGGATTCCCTGCAGAAATTTTCCTTCGGGGACAGGGCTTATCGGGCAGACTGATTTCAGGCATTTTGCCATTATCACCAGATTAATCATAATTGCAAGAAGTATATTTAATGGTTTTCCACGTATTGATGAAAATTATTCAGAATGGCATACCAGCCTTCCCGCTGCATTTCTGCAGGGTTCTGTTTTTCAGGGTCAAAGGTAATCTCTACATTCGTAGTGGTAGTATCGATTTCATGAAACAGGATTTCGACCTTTCTGCCGTCTCCCAGGTGATACCGGATCTTTTGATCGGGAATGATTTCGTCATACGTCCCTTCAAAATCGAAACCGAAACTGCCGTCTTTGGCTTCCATCCTGGTTTTGAGCTCTCCTCCCGGACGCAGATCATTCTCAGCGGCCGGACAATGCCAGGTTTCATGGGCGAAGTTCCATTGAACGATGTGTTCCGGACCGTTATAATATTCCCAGACTTTACTAACGGGTGCCAAGAGGGTGATGTCTATTGTAATGGGTTCCATTGCATGTTATTTTGTGATGAGGTAAAAGGGCAACTTCATCAGCTGCCCATGTTTATCATAAAGTTTAAAGATAGGATTATTTTGCATATGCTTCATTGTAATTCACCATCCAATGTGTACCATATTTATCCCTGAAACTTCCGAAATAATCTCCCCAGAACTGGTCTTCGATCGGCATTTCGATGTCTCCGCCTTCGGAAAGCCCTTTGAAAAGCCGGTCGGCCTCTTCCCTGGATTCTGTGAAAACCGAAACATAATTGCTGTTTCCGACGGTAAGGGTCTGTCCGAAACTTGGGACGATATCGGAAGCCATCAAAAGGTCGTTTCCGACGGGAAGGGCAATATGCATCACCCGGTTCTTCTCATCGTCAGACAGGTGTTCGGTACCGGGCGCGTTTCCCATTCTGTAGATCTCGCCCAAAAATTCGCCACCGAAAACCGATTTGTAAAAATTGAAGGCTTCCTCTGCCTGTCCGTTAAAATTTAAGTAAGAATTTAATTTAGCCATATGTTTTTTTTAAATGGATTGTATTAATGCTTGATCCGGGACGCGGACTGTTTTGATCGTTGAGATTTTAAGCCATAGATTCGCACAGATTTTTTAGATGGCTACACATATTTTAAAAATCTTTGATTTTTTTAAAGCTTCTGTGCGTTTTTTCGTGTCGATTATGCAGCTTAAATATGCAGGATGAAGATCTTTTGTGCCTTTTGTGGTTAAATAAAGCCGTGAGATTCACAGATTTCCGCAGATAACCATGTGGCTTCAGGTAACCTCAATCACCGGAATTGCTGTTAATTTAAACTTTGCCGAAAAAAAATCTAAGATTTTTAAAAACTTTGGTGGACTTTTGAACGTAAAGCATTCAACTTTTTAAGCTGCGTCACTATCTTTTGTACCTTTTGTGGTAAAAATTACATATGATCGCTTAGTTGGGTGGGTGACTATTCAGGCATTTGCGAAGGATCGGCAAACGTAATATTCCAGCCATGTCCGTTGATGTCCCAGAAGGAATTCTGATACATCCAGCCGTAATCCTGCGGTTCTTCATGCTGGTACGCTCCGTTTTCTACCGCTGCATGAACGATCCGGTCCACTTCTTCCCGGCTATCCATGGCCAGGGCTATCAGCACCTGTGTGGTGTCGCCGTTCGGAACCGGCCTTTCGGAAAAGGTCTGAAAATAGTCTTCGGTAATAAACATTACGAAAATATTATCGCTCATGACGATACAGACCGCTCTCTCATCAGTAATCTTTTCATTTACGGCAAATCCGATATTCGTCCAGAATGTTTTGGTTTGCTCAATATTTTTTACGGGAAGGCTTACGTAGATCTGGTTGGCTTTCATAGAATGATTTTTAAGGTTAAAACTTTAAAACAAATTTACCGTATTGCCTTGAAAGCCGGCTTGCCATAAGACAAGATTCAGTCTTTTCGGGGATGTGAAACGAGCTCTTTGCGAATCCGGCTTAAAGAGGTATCGGTGATACCCAGATAAGAAGCGATCTGCTTCAGGGGTGCACAGCGTACGACCTGTGGTTTCTGCTCCAGAAGATTCAGGTAACGCCTGGTGGCAGAAAGGGTAAACATTTCCACCGATCGCTGCTTGTAGGCAAAAAGCTGCTGAGACATCCATGCCCTGCCCCATTCTCTCAGGTTCGGAATCTTATGAAAAAGCTCCTGGAACTCATCAAAGCTGAGCTGCCAGCATTCACAGTCGGTGATGCAGATAATGTTTTCCTGGGTTGGAATCCGCTGAAACAATGATGAAACCTCAATCACGATTTCGTTGTCGGTAAAAAAATGGGTAGTTACTTCATTGCCATTGAAATCCGTGACAAACGATCGGGCCAGCCCTTTTTCAAGGATATAATATTCGTTGGCGGTCTTTCCCTCTTTTAAAATGAGATCTCCTTTCCGGAAATTTACCTTTTTATGGGCTTGAAATATTTCTTCAAGTTCTTCTTTGAGAAAGAACGGAAAGTCGTAGCAGATTTCCAGGGAAGTATGGGTCATCGGTCAATGGTTTTCAGGTTTTAAAAATAAAGTTTTATTTGATATGCTGAAAGTTTTTTACACCGGATATGGAAAATATGATGATACCGCTTAAGTCATTTTGGCTGATAGGTAAAAATTATGAAAAAAAGAACCAATGGGTATCTAGACTTAAAGCTGATAATCTCATGCAGATTTTTCATCTTAGAAGATGTTAGGTCCTGATTTCCGACATTAAAAATACGCTTAATTACCTTAATCAAATCAACTTATTGATTCTTAATTTTTAGGTGTTTCCATTATCTTAATGTGAACTCGAAGAAAAATCCGGATTAATAGGTTGGAAGGTAGAAGATGGATGCGGGAAGTTTCTCTTGTCAGAAAGATGATCAAAGGCCTTCATGATCAAACGAAATCATCCAGCTTTGTCAAAGTTCAGAACTTTGACAAAGTTTTTCAGATAGCCTTAGCCTTATTGTTAACTTAATCAACAACTAAATAAGTTCCTTTAGCAAAAAAACATGATCAAAAGTTTGGATGATTAAATAATACCTTTTGTTATTCCATCAAAAAGAATTCTATTTAAAATCCTGACTGAATTAACCTTAATTTTATTTTTAAATTAATTAAACCACTAAATACAATTGGAATACGGTCGAATTAACGTTATCTTAAATCCTTCATGTTTAAAAATTCCCACAGAAGGCTGAACCGTTCCTAAAACAGGGAAAGCTGGATCGGTTTCGGAGCTGAAGGTTTCTGTGCATCCCCGAAAACGGTCTTGCCGCCGAATCGCCATGAGTTCTGCCTTTCTTCCCAGATGACTTCCTGAATATCAAAATCCGGCGTAAAATCTTTTTCCGTCGCCTCAATGATCTGATGAAGCTTGTTCAGGGTTCTCAGTTTGTCCGAATTTCCCAGTCTGGATTTTTCAATTCCGGACCGGATAATCTGCAGGCTCTCGTCATATACTTTGGTAGGTACCGGAAAAGGATGACCGTCTTTACCTCCGTGTGCAAAGGAAAACCGTGCCGGATCCTTAAACCTTGAAGGCGCACCGTGAATGACCTCACTTACCAGAGCCAGCGACTGCATCGTACGCGGACCAACACCTTTCAGCATCAGCAGGTCTTCAAAATGCTGGGGCTGCTGTTCGCGGGTAACATACAGAAGGGCTCCCAGGCGCTTCAGATCAACATCCGAAGCCTGCACCTCATGATGATTGGGAAGAATCAGCCTCGAAAAATCGCTCATGATTTCCACAGAGTCGGTATGGGAAATTTCAAGGATGCCCTTGCGATTATCCGAAGCTTCAGCATCGGTTAAATTCAGGATTTTCCCTCTTGAAATCCCGTTGATTCCCGTGTGAGGCTCTTCTACAAAAGAGGTGATGTTTTCAGAATGCCAGTGGTAACGCCTTGCAGTGCCGTCGGACTCATGCATGCCCTGCTGCACCACGCTCCAGTTTCCGTTGTCGGAAAGAATAAAATTGTGAAGGTACAGTTGGTAACCATCCTGAATCGCTGTGTTATCCACCTTTGCCGAAAGCTTGCTGGCTTTGACGAGTTTGTTTCCGTCCAGGCCGGTTTTGTCGGCAATCTGAAGCAGTTCGGAAGGCGTTTCGCGGGAAAATTTACCTTTTCCGCCACAGATATACAGCCCCAAAGACTGCGAATTCGGATTAATGGAACGCTTTAAGGCACCCATTACGGAAGTCGTGATTCCGGAAGAATGCCAGTCCATCCCCATTACCGCACCGAAGCTCTGGAACCAGAACGGATCTGCCAGCCGGCGGAGCACTTCGTCCTTCCCGTAATCCATCAAAATCACTTCGACGATCGAAAGCCCGAGCACCGACATGCGTTCATAAAGCCAGGGCGGTACTTTGCCATAGTGAAGCGGTAAATCTGCAGTTCCGGAACGTTTCATCCGGTAAAGGTAAGGGGAATCTTTGTACTTTTTATTGTTTTGGATCAGTATTCAGATTGGCAACGTGCATTTCTTAACCACAAAAGCAATTACAAAAGACACGGATGCGGTCTTAAAAAGTTAAGGGCTTTTACGTTAACAAGTCCACAAAAGTTCTTAAAAATCAAAGATTTTTAAGATTGGCGCAATCATCCGGGCTTCGACAGGCTCAGCCACATGATCATCTGTAAAATCTATACCACTCTGTGGTCTAAATATTACCGCGATTATTTTAACCATAGAGTGAAAAAAGATGTTCATGCTGCATAATAAAGTTAGAATATCGGATGTTATAAAGCGCATCAAAGCTTTTAAAAACCTCGAAGAGGTTTGCGAATTCCTTTAACAATATAAATAAAAGATGAGTCAAATTTTTGATTTAAATAGACGCAATAATTTGTGAAATCTGTACAATCTGTGGGAAATTTTCCCACAAGAACAACGGCTCATCATAATCCGGTGGCTGTGGCTACCCGACGTCACATCAACCATCTGTGAAAAGCTAAAGCTTAAAATCCGACCGTTTATTCAGCATAGAAAAGCCCTGCAAAATTATTCGCAGGGCCTTGAACTTTATCGTTCCGTTTACTTTACAGCCGACAATGCCGCTTCATAATTGGGTTCGTCCGCTATTTCGGAAACCTGCTGCGTGTAGATTACTTTGTTGTTTTCATCCGCAACGATAACCGCACGGCTGAGAAGTCCTTTGAATACGGAATCCGCAATGGTTACTTCATAGTCGTCCCCAAAGCTGCTTCTGAAATCTGAAAGCGTTTCTACGTTTTCAAGCCCTTCCGCCGCACAAAATCTTCCCAATGCAAAAGGAAGGTCTTTGGAAACATTTATCACCACAGTATTGTCCAACGCAGATGCCTTTTCGTTAAACTCTCTTGCTGAAGCTGCACATACCGGCGTATCCACACTCGGGAAAATATTAAAAATTTTCTTTTTGCCTTCGAAGTTTTCAAGTGTCTTTACATTCAGTCCGGAATCGACCAGCGCGAAATCCTTGATGGTGGATCCTACTGCCGGAAGCGTTCCTACTGTATGTACTTCGTTTCCTTTTAAAGTAATTGTCGTTGCCATAATTTTTTTTAATGTTTTTCAAATGTACTAAAATACTGAATGTAATGGAGCGGGACGATGGTTAAATAATTCTTAAAGTAAAACGGTCTAAAGAAAACCTTAAATGGCTGAGCCCATCCCAATCCCTGTATTTTACATTTTTGTAAATTAAGTCTAAAAAACGAAAATTAATTTTTATACAAAGTAGGTATTTGTATATCTTTGCGCTTTAATTCGTAACACCAAAACACGTCTGATGAAATCATCTTTTTGTGCTTCGCCGGAATGCATGATTTTTAAGCAGAAAATATTGATAGAATGATTGATCTATTTTTTTCTTTAAAATCAGGACTTTATGTATAAAACATTTTCGGAATTAAAAAAGGTATTGCGAAAAGATACGCATCCGAATAAAGCAATAAAGGTGGCACTATTAGGAGATACGGCTACCCAATTTCTGAATATTGCGTTAAAAGGCACGGCAAAAACGGAAGGTTTTGAATTAAATATCTTTGAAGCGGATTTCGGACAGATATCCCGCCAGATTATGGATCCTTCTTCGGAATATTATGAATTCGATGCCGATTATACCATTATTTTTGAGTCTACCCACAAGCTGCTGAACCAATATTATAAGTCCTCCGATTTTTCAAAAAATTTTGCAGATACTAAAATCAGCTATGTAGAAGAGCTTTACCAAGCCATCCAGAGCAGGACCAAAAGCAGGATAATCTATTGCAATTTCCCAATCATCGACAGTAAAATATTCGGGAATTTTTCTACTAAGGTAGAATCTTCATTCAATTTTCAGCTGAATAAAATTAACTATCTGCTTTCACAGGAAATCGCCGTACAGAAAGATAATTTCTTTATAGCCGACCTGCTTTCCATCCAGAATAAATGGGGAAGGGATTTTATGTTTACGCCCAGTATTTATATAAACACGGAAATGGTGATTTCCATAGATGCATTGCCAATAGTGGCCCATCATATTTTCAGCATCATTGCTTCGCTGGAAGGCAAATTCAAGAAGTGCCTGATTCTGGATCTGGATAATACCACCTGGGGCGGCATCATCGGTGATGACGGACTTGAGAAAATACAAATCGGAAATTTAGGCATTGGAAAAGCCTTTACCGAGTTCCAATACTGGGTAAAAGCGCTACAGAAAAGAGGGATTATCCTTGCGGTCTGCAGCAAAAACGATGAAGACAAAGCCAAAGAGCCTTTTGAAAAACATCCGGATATGGTGCTGAGGCTTGAAGATATCGCAGTTTTCGTTGCAAACTGGGAAAATAAAGCAGACAACATAAGAAAAATTCAACGCATCTTAAATATCGGGTTCGACTCGATGGTTTTCTTAGATGACAATCCTTTTGAAAGAAACCTTGTCCGGGAAAACCTTCCCGAGGTTTGTGTTCCGGAGCTTCCTGAAGATCCTGCAGAATACCTGGAATATCTTTACAGCCTTAATCTTTTTGAGACTGCCAGCTTTTCCGAAAATGACAGCGAAAGGACCAGACAGTATCAGGTAGAAGCCCGGAGAACCGTCGATCTAGAAAGTTTTACCAATGTAGAGGATTTCCTGAAGAGTATGAATATGGTTTCCGATGTGCAGCCCTTCAACAGCTTTTCAAAGCCGCGGGTTTCACAGCTTACCCAGCGGTCCAATCAGTTCAACCTGCGTACCGTGCGGTACACCGAACAGGAAATTGACAACCTGATACAATCTGAAAAACATGTTACCCTTTCATTTACCCTGGAAGATAAATATGGCGATAACGGACTGATCTGTGTCATCGTTCTTGAAGAACAGGATCAGGAAACATTGTTCATTGATACCTGGCTGATGAGCTGCAGGGTACTGAAAAGGGGCATGGAAGATTTTACCCTGAACACCATTGTTGATCTTGCCGGAAAATACGGCTACAAGTATATTTCAGGGGAATATCTTGAAACCTCAAAAAACCAGATGGTGAAAGACCACTACAAAAATTTAGGCTTTACCTGCGAAAACAACCGGTGGATCCTCAATGTAAATGATTATCAACCCAAAACCGTATATATTAAAAATAAATAATCTTATGGACAGAAATGAAGTTTTAGAAAAACTGACCCCGATTTTCCGGGAGCAACTGGATAATGAAGAAATTGAGCTGAATGCCGAAACAACTGCTGAGGATATTGAAGAATGGGATTCCCTTTCCCACATTCAGCTGATCGTAGCTATTGAGAAAGCTTTCGGAATCCGTTTCACGTCATCAGAAATCCAGAGCTGGGACAATGTGGGTGAAATGATCGACTCCATTATCAGTAAATAGACCTCATGCTTCTTAATTCGTATTATTTCATTTTCTTCTTCGCTATATTATTTTTTTTGTATTACCTTTTCGGGAAAACATCAAAAATACAGAATATGCTTCTTCTTATTGGAAGTTATATTTTTTACAGCAGCTGGAGCTGGAATTTCCTTTCGTTGCTCATCCTTTCCACTTTGGCTACCTTTTTTATAGGGAATAAGATCAGGCAGTCGGAAGGAAGAGCAAAAGTATACTGGATGAGAGGTGGTGTGTTTCTGGTCCTTATTCAGCTTTTGTATTTTAAGTATTTCAACTTTTTTATTGAAAATTTCAATGATGTACTGAAGCTTTTCGGCAGACAGGATCATCTTGGCCTTTTGAAAATTATTTTCCCTATCGGAATAAGCTTTTATTCTTTCCGGATGATCGGCTACCTGCTGGATATCCGGAACAATAAACTGAAGGAGATACCTGCATTGCTGGATTACTCTGTTTTTGTTGCTTTCTTTCCATGTATTATTGCCGGGCCTATTGATAAAGCGGGACCGTTCCTGAAGAATCTGAAAAGCAAAAGGGAGTTCTCTTCATTATCTTTTTCCGACGGACTGAGGCAGATCCTATGGGGGCTTTTCAAAAAAATGGTTGTGGCTGATAATATCGCGGCCATTACCTCCCCTATTTTCGAATCGTATCATACCCTGAACGGAAGCACTCTATTTATCGGTGCCGTTCTTTATTTCATCCAGCTATACTGCGATTTTTCGGGGTATACCGATATGGCGATCGGAATTTCCAAATTATTGGGCATTAAAATCCAGCCGAACTTCAACTACCCGCTGTTTGCCCAGAACGTCGCGGATTACTGGAGGCGATGGCACATTTCACTGACCTCATGGCTTACTGAATATGTCTTCACTCCCCTATCCATCCGGTTCCGGGATTATGATAAATACGGACTGATTATGGCCATTATCATCAATTTCCTGGTAGTAGGCTTCTGGCATGGCGCAGAGTGGCATTATATCGTCCACGGGCTGGTAAGCGGCATCATGTTTATCCCGGTGATCCGGAAAGGAAAAATGAATAAAAAAATCAAGAGCCAAAGCAACCTGATTCCCACGAAAGATGAACTGAAGAATATTCCGGTAACCTTTATTATGTTTGCCCTGCTGATGGTGCTTTTCTTTTCAAGCGATATGAAAATGGCTTTAGCTTATTACCGTGAGATTTTCTCCCTTTCTTTTTTCCGGGTGCCGAATTTTAAGTTTCAAAAACTCATTGCCCTTCTTATTGTGTTTACTCTGGTAATTGAATGGATCCACAGGGACAAAGAATATGCGCTTAAAGACCTGTTCATCAGAAATAACAGGGTAATGCGATGGGGATTCTATTATCTGCTGATTTTCCTGATCTGTCTGTTTTATATAGCTCCGAAAGGATTTATCTACGCCCAGTTTTAAGTTATGAAAAAATCACTTTACCGATTACTGCTCTTTTCCGTCCTTCCTTTATTTTTTATCGGCTATGCAGTTTACCTTACCGGAAAAAATACCGATGATTTTTATAAAAGGTTTTCTTCACCTCAGCAAAATTCCCTGATTTTGGGAAGTTCCAGGGCCGCTTCTATGAATCCTGAAATCATCGACAGGGTAATCCGCCGGAAATATCCCGAGGCTGAATTGTACAACTACGCTTTTACCTGGGCGCATTCTCCTTACGGTCCGAAATATCTTGAATCTGTAGAAAAGAAGCTGAAACAGGATATGAAAAACGGGGTTTTTATTGTAACGGTGGAACCGACCGCATTAATGATTTCTAAAAACAGTTCCGACAATCCTGATTATTATATTGAAAACGATAAATCTGTTGCCAAAACATCCCGGGTTGCCGCAAATCCGAATTTTGAATACCTTCTGGAAAGCTTTGATTTCTCAATCACAAAGGAACTGAATAAAAAAATACTGCCTGATCAAAACCTGATGGTTGATGTTTCCGTCTTAGACAATGGGCAGTTGCATGGCAAAGTACTTAAACGGTTTTCACCTGAAAAGCGGAAATCAATGAACAGAGAAAAAATGGAGGAACTAAAAAAAAGGATTGACGGCCTTAAAATATCACAGGTCCGTTTAAAATATTTAGCGAAAACCATTGATGCTCTTAAAAAGCATGGAAAAGTAGTTCTCGTAAGAATGCCGGTCAGCAAAACGGCTTATGCTATCGAAAACACTTTTGTTCCTGATTTCGATAAAATAATAACCTGTATTTCACGGACCCGGAAAGTACAATACATTAATTACAACAAAATTCCCAACCATTATGAATGGATTGATGAAGTACATCTTGAACCGTTATCCATGGATCAGTTTTCCCGAAAGATCGGAGAGGATATCATCGATTTAAAGTAAAGTGCTGAAAACAATTGCTGTTTTACTCTGACTATTTTATATCCGGATTCTTTTTCATCCATACCCTACCGGAAATAAACAAAAGTGCACAGGCCCCCAGGCTTTCAGCTATAAGACCATCGCTTTCAATACCGCTGGAACACCGGTAGCTAACGGAATAAATTCCGGAAGCTGGTCGAGCAGCTATGTGACATTTTCCTCTCCGGTAAAAGGAGGAACTGCATCCGGAGGAGGTATTGTAGTCTATTCTAATAATGAAGCCTATGGCTATCACTTTAATCCTACAAACAATTCAGGAGGCTGGACAAACACTGTTACATTTTCATCCCCAATAAAAGGAAGTATTTCGACAGCAAAATAAAATCAGAGGCATAATAAACTAAAAGAGAGGCAACCGTCTCTTTTTTTATGCAAAATATCGGAATAAACAATCATAATCACTAAATTTGTGTGACCTAAAAAAATCAAATAATAAATTACAGTATAATGTCAGACAAATCAAAAATCTATTACACCCTTACGGATGAAGCTCCCATGTTGGCTACGCACTCGTTTTTACCGATTGTAAAAGCTTTTACCAAATCAGCAGACATTGAGATCGCAGTTCCGGATATTTCTCTGGCCGGAAGAATCCTGGCTAATTTCCCGGAATTTCTGAAAGATGATCAGAAAATCGGTGATGCTTTGGCTGAATTGGGGCAACTGGCTACCCAACCTGACGCAAATATTATCAAGTTACCGAATATTTCGGCATCTGCCCCGCAACTGGATGCAGCCATTGCCGAATTGCAGGCGAAAGGATTTGCCGTTCCGGATTATCCGGCGGAACCTAAAAATGAAGATGAAAAGCTGATCAAAGCCAAATACGCCAAAGTATTGGGAAGTGCCGTAAATCCGGTATTAAGAGAAGGGAATTCTGACAGACGTGCTCCGAAAGCCGTTAAAAATTATGCGAAAACGAACCCTCACCGGATGGGTGACTGGGCTTCAGACAGTAAAACCGATGTCGCCCACATGGAAAGCGGAGACTTCTACGGAACCGAAACTTCCGTTACGCTGGAGAATGCCACGAAATATAAGATCGTTTTTAAAGGAAACGACGGTACGGAAAGCTTACTGAAAGATTTTGCCGGCCTTCAGGCAGGAGAGATAATCGATTCTTCGGTAATGAATTTAAATGCGTTGAAATCGTTTGTTCAGCAGGCGATTGACGAGGCGAAAAACAGAAACGTCCTTCTTTCCGCCCACCTGAAAGCGACCATGATGAAGATCTCCGATCCTATTATTTTCGGGGCCATCGTAGAAACATTCTTTAAAGAGGTTTTTACCAAATATGCGGAGACTTTCAAATCTCTGGACATCAACCCGAATAACGGACTGGCTGATCTTTTCGAAAAAATCAAAGGAAACGCACAGGAAGCTGAAATAAAAGCGGATATCGAAGCTGCCCTGGCCAAAGGGCCGAGAGTGGCGATGGTGAACTCCGACAAAGGAATTACTAATTTCCACGTGCCTTCGGACATTATTGTTGACGCATCAATGGCTGCTCTCGTAAGAGGCGGAGGAAAAATGTGGAACAAAGAAGGAAAAGAAGAAGATACGGTTTGTATCATTCCGGACCGGTCTTATGCAGGTTTCTACCAGTCGGTGATCGATGATATGAAAGCACACGGGAAACTGGATCCTACAACAATGGGTTCCGTGCCGAATGTGGGTTTAATGGCCCAGAAAGCTGAAGAATACGGTTCTCACGACAAGACATTTGAGGCTTCTGCCGAAGGGACTATTGAAGTTCAGGACGAAAACGGAAATGCCCTTCTTTCCCAGAAAGTAGAAAAAGGAGACATTTTCAGAATGTGCCAGACCAAAGATGCGCCGATCCAGGATTGGGTAAAATTGGCGGTAAACCGGTCAAGATTATCCGATACCCCTGCTATTTTCTGGCTGGATAAAGGAAGAGCCCACGACCGGGAGATCATCAAAAAAGTTGAAAAATATTTAGCGGACCATGATACCAACGGACTGGATATTAAAATCCTTGACGTAAAAGATGCCATGACTGAAACGCTGAGAAGAGCAAGAGAAGGAAAAGATACGATTTCGGTTTCAGGAAACGTACTGAGAGATTACCTGACCGACCTTTTTCCGATTCTTGAACTTGGCACTTCAGCCAAAATGCTTTCCATCGTTCCATTGATGAACGGGGGCGGTTTATTTGAAACCGGTGCCGGAGGTTCTGCTCCGAAACACGTTGAGCAGTTCATTGAAGAAGGCTACCTGAGATGGGATTCTTTAGGGGAATTCCTTGCTCTGCAGGCTTCTCTGGAACACCTGGCACAAACCCAGGGCAATACGAAAGCACAGGTTCTGGCAGACGCCCTGGACGAGGCAAATGCCAAATTCCTGGCTACGGATAAATCTCCTGCCAGAAAAGTGGGACAGATCGACAACAGAGGCTCCCACTTCTACCTGGCGATGTACTGGGCAGAGGCATTGGCCAACCAGACCGCTGACGCAGAACTGGCCGCTCAGTTTGCTCCGGTGGCACAAGCCATGCAGGAAAACGAAGAGGTGATCAATGCCGAACTGATCGGTGCTCAGGGTAAACCCCAGGAAATCAACGGGTATTTCAAGCCTGATACGTACAAGACGTACCAAGCCATGAGACCAAGTACCGTTTTAAATGAAATCATCGACGGAATCTAAATTTCAGTCCTGATAAAATGAAAGCTCCTTTTTTAAGGAGCTTTTTTTGTTTCGGTAAAATGTCTTTTTCAAAAGTCAGCATTATTTAAAGCAAATTAAACGTTGTGTTTGTCACTGGCTCCGCCGAATCTTCGATTTCCCGCAGGGAATCTAATTATAATATCAGGAAGCAGCAAAGAAAGATTCTCGTTTGGAATCCTGCCCGGATCAAAAAATTAGCAGCTTTTAATTTAAAGTAAAACCAGATCACACCCGTCTTCATAAAAACAAATATCAACTTTTCAATTACTTATGCAATAAATCCTCCCGTCACAGGAGGATTTATTATTGAAAATAGGATGTAGAAAATTTAAATATTCAAAGTTGAGATGTAGGGTAAGATTAAAATAATCATTTAAATATGGGCCTTTCGCCATTTAATCATGCTTAAAACAAACAGGCCCAGCAATCCGAGGACAAAATACCCTTCTGCTACCTGCAGCTGAATCCGGGGCCGGATCACGGCTACAATGCCGTAGCTTATGGCGGAAGTAATGATAAAGGCAACCCCACCGGTGAGGCCTCCGGCAATGCCTGCAGAATCCGGGAATCTCCCGATGCAGTAAGAAAAATAATTATTGAAAATAAATCCTGCCGTAACGTGGATTAAGAAAGCAAATGCCACCAGGCTGTAAATGTTGTTTGAAAAATAGGATGCAACGAACATCGCGGCAATGAGCAACAGCTGGATAAAATTCGCCTTACGGATTTTCGGTAGAAAAGCTTTGTTGATCAGGGCCTTTCCTAAAAACCCGCCCGTCATCCAGGCAAATCCCAGGATCAGGGAAACGTAGCCCGCCACGACTTCGGAATACCCCATTTTATGTTCGATGATAAATGATCCGCACAGATTAAAAAACATAATCATCGAATAGCTCAGTCCGCACATGATCATTCCATAGAAAAAATCCTTTGCTTTGAACATGGTATTATATTCTTTGATGAGGAATTCAAAACGAAACGGATTCTGCTTTTTCAGGGTTTCGCCTGAAAAAACAAACTCTAAAACCAAAAGCAGCAGGCTGTAGCCGGCCAACACATAAAAATTCGACTGCCATCCGAAGCTTTTCTGCAGATAGCCTCCGATAAAAGGAGCAACAATCGGCCCTACCGACCATACGATCGTCATGATGCTCAGGTAATGCTTCCGCTCCTCCCCTTCATAGACATCCACAAAAAACGCCCTTTTGGCGACGACGGCAAAGCCCGACAAAATACCCTGCAGCACCCGCGTGGCATAGATCACAAAAATATTCTGCGTTGTTGCTGTAATCAGGAAAGAAGCTACAAACAAAGCCAGCGAAACCATTGAAATCCGGTACCTTCCGAAGGAATCAACGATACTTCCCGCAAAAAACTGTGTCAGTCCGTAGCTTATTAAAAATATGGATAAGGTGAGCTGAATGTTGCTTTCCGGCTGACGGAGTTCCGTAGCCATGCTTGGCATCGAAGGCAGGTAAATATCTGTGGCCAGCCCCGACATCGGGATCACGGCAAAGGCCAGAATTGTGGCAATAAATTTATTTTTCTCTTTAAGGGTAACCATCGCTGTTGTCAAAAATTTTTCTTGGAAAAGCTGATTCCCGGAAAATGATCCGGGAACCAGGAGTATTATTTTAATTATTCACTAATTTCATGGAACCTTCGCTGTATCTTTCTCCCACGTTCGGATATTTTTTAAGGATGGCATCGATGGCTTCCAGATCGGATGGGGAAAGTTCGATCTCCGCAGCCGCAATATTCTCTTCTAGGTACTGAATACGCTTGGTTCCAGGGATCGGAATGATGTCTTCACCCTGATTCAATACCCAGGCCAGGGCCAGCTGCGTTCCCTTTACCCCTTTGGAAGCGGCGAACTCATTGATTTCCTTCGCTAAATTCCGGTTGTTTTCCAGGTATTCTTCCTGATAACGCGGCAACGATTTCCTGAAATCTTCATCGCCGAAATTCCGGGCTTCATTGATATTGGAGAACAGACCCCTTGCCAGCGGAGAATAAGGAACCAGCGTAATCCCCAATTCCCTGACGGCCGGTAAAATCTGTTGTTCGATATCTCGGGTCAATAAGGAATACTCGGACTGTAATGCGGTGATCGGGTGGATCTTATTTGCCTTGCGGATGGATTCTGCGGAGGCTTCCGACAATCCCAGGTATTTTACTTTCCCTGCTTTTACGAGGTCTGCCATCGCACCTACCGTCTCTTCAACCGGAATATTAGGGTCTACCCGGTGGGCATAATACAGGTCGATTTCATCGATATTCAGCCTTTGCAGACTCAGGTCAACCGCTTTTCTGATCCATTCCGGTGAACCGTCGAAATACGTTCCCGGGGCCCCGCTGTGGCCGGCCTTTCCGTCTTTGAACCTGAATCCGAATTTGGTCGCAATAAAGATTTTGTTGCGGTTCGGAACCAATACCTTTGCAATCAGCTTTTCGTTTTCTCCGTTGGCATACATATCAGCCGTATCCCAGAAATTAACGCCTGAATCCAGTGCCTTATGTAAGGTCTTGATACTTTCCTGCTCATCGGTAGGTCCGTATGCAAAACTCATCCCCATACAGCCTAGTCCGATCGCTGATAATTGTTTTCCCGTGTTTCCTAATGTTCTGAATTTCATAATTGTCTGTGATTTTAAATTGATGGTACAAAATTAGAACAGCCGTTCATCAGTTTCAATATAGAATTCAAACAAAGAATTATAAAATTCAAACAGCTGCCATTCTTACGGCGTTCGGTGTCATTCCGGTCTGCTTTTTAAAATAATTGGTAAAATAAGCAGGTTCTTCAAAACCCAGTCCGTAAGCGATTTCGGAAACACTCCAGTCGGTATGTTTCAGGAGTGCGCGGGCTTCATGAATGATCCTTGCCGTGATCTGCCGGCTGGTGGTTTTCCCGGTGATTTCTTTTACGGAGCGGTTGAGCGAATTGACGTGAATGGAAAGACTGTCTGCATAATCCACCGGACTTTTCAGCTTTAAAAACCTTTCCGGGCTGTCTATCGGGAACTGCCTTTCCAGCAATTCCATAAACAGGGAAGCGATTCTCTGGGAAGCATTCTGGTAAGACTCAAAAGTTTCCGCAGGGTGCATTTTCATTGTTTCATGGATCAGCAGATGCAGATACGCCCGGAGCATGTCGTATTTGTGCAGGTATTCCGACTTAATTTCAGTGGTCATTTTTATAAAAAGATCCGAAACGGTCTGTTGCTGCTGTTCATTGATAAAGAAAACGGGCGTGCCGCCGATTTTAAAAAGCTGCGAATCCTGAAGATTACCCAGACGATGGCCTTCATGAACGAACTGATCGGTAAAAAGACAGAAAAAACCTCTCTGGTCACTGTCTTCCGCTTCCCATGAGTAAGGGACAAGAGGATTGGAAAATAACAGGGCAGGCCGGTCAACATAGATCCACTTATCCGCATAATGCAGCTTTCCTTTTCCGATAATCAGTGAGATTTTATAATAATCCCTCCTGCTGTACGGGGTAACCAGGGAACAATTGTCCCGGGAAAAAACATTAAAATGCCCTATCCCCGGTGTTTTGACACATTCCAGGCCGACGCGCTGATAAAAGCCCCTTATTGTTTCATTGGATTCCATGGTTCAAAATTATAAAATTCAAACATAATAAAAAAATTTAAAATCCGGAAGATTCCAAAATAAAAAACAGCTGATCTTCCGATCAGCCGTCCATTGTTTTGCACTAATATCAAATATTTTTTAATGATGCCCGTTTCCGTGCTTTCCATTATTCATCTTCATCTTCTTATCCATATGCTTGTAGCGTTTGTCGTTATTTTTATTACGGTTGTATACGGCTACAGGGTTTTGGCCCTTATAATACTTATTCTTGAACTTCATGTATTTCTCCCGGCCCATAATTCTTTCCAACTCTCCGTAACGGTCGGTTCTCCAACGGTCCGGATTATTTGTATAGGTTCTGTCCCAGGTATTGTAATCCCGGTAACGGTCGTTCAGAGCATAGATCTGGTTCGCCTGGGTAGAAGATAAAACAAGATCGGAAACCACCGTCTGCCAGTTAACATCAGTAATACTTCGTTTATAGTCATTGTAATAATCAGTCTGTGCATTCGATAAACCGAATGTTCAGATCAGCATGATCGCTATTAGTAACTTTTTCATAATCATCAAATTTAAATAATCTAGTATTTCCAATTAAAATGCCAGATTATTTTAAATAATATCAATTTTTGTTAAAAATTTCACAATAAAATAATTGAAAGTTATCAATAAACAAAAAATCACAGATAAATGGATTTTTAAATCTGTATTATCTGTGGTTTAAATCTTACCGTAATTATTTCAACTACAAACGGTGGCAAAAGACATGGATTCTGCTTTTAAAAGTTAAATACTTTACATTCAAAAATCCACAAAAGTTATTAAAAATCGAAGATTTTTAAATTTATAGTTTGAATTAATGTTTATCCCGGTGGCTGAGGTGCTCGAAGCCACCGGGATTATCCGTGAAAATCTGCGTCAATCTGTGGGAAGCTCCAACACAGGCAAAAATCTATCTGAAAGCGGTAACGTTTTCATTTTTAATTTGTAATTTTAAAAAAGCTTCCGATCATTTTTATTCACCGAAAATCTTAACCGTATGGAAAATATAAAATTTGAAATCGCGCCTTACCAGGATGAACTGCAGATCCTGATCGATGAGAAGAAAGCCGGTTACATGTCTATCAAAATAGATGGCCGTTTACTGACCGTCTATTACACCAAGCTTGATGAAGAACATGAAGGGAAGGGTTATGCGAAAATGCTTCTGGACGAACTGGTGCGGTATGCCGAAGAAAATGACCTGATGATCGATCCTGAATGCGACTTCGTCAGACAGCAGTTTGAAAATCATCCGGTACGATACAAAGACATCTGGCACGCCTGAATTAATCTTCCCACCAGGTTTTAAATGAGTGATCAGTTTCGGCCAGATTTACCGGCTCCCCGATCATCGGCGTGAGAACGGTAAGATTGCCAGCTTTCCCGAGAGCCGTTACTTTCTGCAGCGGTTCATTCCAGGCATGAAGGGCCAGAGCGAATTTTGAGGAGTGAACCGGAATGATATTTTTGGCATTGACATCGATACTTGCCCGGATCACATCTTCGGGCAAGGCATGAATGTATTTCCATGCTTCGTTATACTGTCCGTTTTCAATAATAGCATAATCGAAAGGTCCGTATTTTTCGCCGATCATTTTGAAATGGGTGTCGTAGCCGCTGTCTCCGCCCAGAAACAATTTCCGGGCCGGGGTTTCCAGGACGTAGGAAGTCCAGAGCGTACCATTTCTTTTTACTTTGCGTCCCGAAAAATGCCGCGCAGGCGTAAAGATGATCCTGAGATTGTTTTTTAAATCCGCTTCGTCGCCCCAGTCCGCTTCAATAAGCTGCTCCGGACGATAGCCCCATCTTTCCAGATGCGCCCCGACTCCCAAAGGCAGAATGACTTTTGAAACTTTATCCCTGATCGCTTTTACGGTCGGGTAATCCAGATGGTCGTAATGGTCATGGGTAATCACAAGATAATCCAGAGCAGGAATATCTTCCGGTTTAAATATATCGGCTCCGGTAAAAGCTTTGTTGAAAAATTTAAACGGCGAACCGTACGTGCTTAAAACCGGATCGATCAGAAACGAAATCCCATCCGTCTGAATGTAATAGGAGGAATGTCCCAACCAGACGAATACATCCTGATCTTTAGAAAGAGTCTTTAAATCGGTATGAATAGACGGAATATTTTTCAACGGCTTCAGCAGCGGATTTTTCTTTTTGAAAAAAAAGTCATACATCACTTTGGGCATGGAATACCCTTCGGCTAAAGAAGGCGTATCGCTGAGATTCTGGAACTGATGATTTTTGTAATGCGGCGACTGCTGCATTCTTTTCAACCGTTCCCCTTTTGCATCCGAGCCGAAAACTTTCTGCTCCGTGATGACAAAATATAAAAGAATGATCAGAATGGGCGCTGCGATAATCAGGTATATCATTTTTAATACTGTAAGTGGTAAGTTTATATTCTTGTGACGGTTCAGAAGCCGAAAACCTTTATTTTTAATGAAAATTTTAACCGGATTTTACAAATTTATATTAAACCGCATTCATTAATTGCTGTAAACTATTAAATTAGCCTCCGGAAATCATTTCAAGTGCACTTAAAAAATTATCTTATTCTTCTGCTTGTCTTTGCCCTGACCTCGTGTGTCTCGGTAAAGAAATATAATGAGCAGCAAAAAGTATGCATTCCTCCGGAAAAGCTGAAGGAGGATGTAGATTTTGCTTATTCCAGACTAAAGGAAACCCATCCTCAGCTGTATTGGTATATTTCTGAAAAGGAACTTGATCATAAGTTCGACAGTCTTAAGCAGACCCTTACCCAGTCGCTTACCCCGCTTCAGTTTTATTTCAGGCTGCAACCGGTGATTGCGGACATCCGCGAAGGCCACCTTTCGCTCAGGATTCCTTCAAAAATGATTACCCGGAAGGAAATCAAAAATCTGGAAGGTAAAAAAGGAATGTTCAGCCGTTTCGGATATTATATAGACGGTGACCGGCTGTTCATCAGTGAAAATAAAGATTCCATCCGGAATATACAGCCCGGCACCGAAATCCTGTCCATCGACCATGTTCCCGTTTCAGACTACATCCGAAAATACCGGAAGCTGATCAGCAGCGACGGTTTCAACACCACTTTCCATCCGTATTACCTGAAAGATGTATTCTTCGGCTATTATGTCGCGGAAAAAGGCTACGAAGACCATGCTACGCTGGAAACGATTTATAAAGGACAAAGAAAGACTTACGAACTGACCCGGGAAACAAAGTCTGAAGACGATCTTAAAAAAGAGAAAGAAAACAAAAAAAGAACGGAAGAGAAAAAAGTAAACGATTATATTGCTTTCAGTGATTCCTACAACAGGAACTTTAAATTCCTGGATCGGGACAGCACAATAGCTTATATCAAAGTAAAAAGTTTTTCGGGGGATTATTCAGCCAGATTTTATAAGGAAACTTTCGGAAAAATCAAAAAAGCAGGTTCGTCCTACCTGGTTATCGATATCCGGAATAATTATGGAGGTTCTTTGCAGGAAATCAACAACCTGTATTCTTACCTCAGCCCGGAACCGTACACGCTGATCAAACCTTCGCAGGTGACTTCGGCAGCATCCCCTTTAAAAACAAATTATTTCAGGAAGACCGCTTTCCTTCCTTACCTGCTGAAAACCCTTTCCTATCCTGCTTTTTTCTTCGGACAGAAGTTCAGCACCTATAAAAAAGACGGCCGGTACTATTATAAAAACAAAGCCGACAAGCTGTCAAAACCCAGTAAAGATGTTTTTACGGGAAAAGTTTTCGTGCTGATCAACGGCAGTAGTTTTTCGGCTTCTTCGATCCTGACGGCCAAAATGAAAAACGATAAACGAGCGGTTCTCGTCGGCGAAGAAACCGGCGGAGCCAATGACGGAACGGTAGCCGGGTTTTATTCCTACCAGACCCTTCCGAATTCGAAAATCGACCTGCCGATCGGTGTTCTTCTGGTACAGCCCAATATCGATTTTACCGGTACTAGAAGAGGCGTCGTGCCGGATGTAAATGTTACCGAAACCCTACAGGACCTCCTGGATAAAAAAGATCCCGGCATGGATTGGGTAATGAAAGAAATTGAGAAAGAAAAAAATGGCAAACAGCAGCATTGATTTTATGGGTAGAAAACTTTTCAGATTTTTCAAGATTCTTATCGCTCTGCTTTTGTTATGGTTTACTTTTCACTCCATTTACCTTATTTCAGACGGTATTTCCGATGAAGGAAAACGGGCGGACCTTGCCGTTATTTTAGGAAATAAAGTCAACGAAGACGGCACCGTGTCAACGAGATTACAGAAGCGTCTGGAAAGCGGCGTGCAGCTGTACAAAGATCAACGGGTTAAGAAGATTCTGGTAAGCGGCGGACTGGGAAAGGAAGGCTTCTACGAAGGCAGTAAAATGAAAGAATTCCTGGTTTCAGAAGGCATTCCCGATTCGGTTATCATTGTTGACAATAAAGGTGATAATACCCGGAAAACCGTTGAAAACGTTTTACAATTAAAACCTGAACTTCAATTCAGAAGTCTGATTGTCGTTTCCCAATATTTTCATGTTACCCGGACTAAAAAACTGTTCAGGGATAAAGGATTTCAGGAAGTAAGTTCGGTAAGCCCGGACTATTTTGAGTGGAGGGACCTGTATGCCCTGCTCAGGGAATTTCCGGCTTATTATACGCAATAAAGATTCGGCGGGCCAGAGGCCCGCCGAAACTATTGATCCAGTTCCTTTACAAGGCGTTCAATCTGCCGGATGTATTTTCCATAGAACATCCGGAACCACCATTTCCCGATCATCAGCAGCAAAGGCATGGTGATGACCAGGGTTCCGATCAGGATGCCTGCAATCTGCAGATCAGACAGCGGTACCGGGCGGGGAATGAATTCCAGCACGATAATCAACTCGCAGACCAGGAACGGGACAAAGGTAAGATAGAAAGAAAGATAGTACTGCTTATTCAGGTTAAACTGATGCAAGAGATCCTTTAATCCGTCCAATGTTTTCATTCCCGGATTGCTTATATTCCGGTACAGTTTGAAAAACTGGCTGAAAAAGAAAAAAGTAACAAACACCATGGAACCGATAAGGATCGAAAGGTAAAATTTAAATTTAAAATTTCCTTCGCTCAGCGTAATAACGGCAAAGGCAAAAACGAAAATTCCCAAGGTCGACCAGAGTTCCATCCGCATATTCTTGCGGATCTTCTCCAGCGGAAGATTGATTTTATTTTTCTGTTCGATGCTGATTTCCGGTGTTTCTTCAGAAGAATCGTCCTCATTCCAGGCATTTTTCAGTTCGTCTATATTCATAATCAATGATTTAAAAGTTAGTATGCTGATTTTGTAAGATCTCTTTCAGTTTATTTTTGGCACGGTTTATCTTCACCCGGACGTTCCCCTCGGAAATCCCCATCTGTCCGGCGATTTCCTTGCCTGAAAAATCTTCCAGGTAGTAGAAAATAAAAACTTTGTCGATGGGACTCAGCTGGTGGATGGCTCTGTACATGGCATTCAGATTTTCTTCCTTTTCATAGTCAGGCTCCTCCTGAACGATTTTGTAATTGGTAAAATCTTCATTGCCGATAAAGCCTCTTCTTTTTTCATTCTTCAGGAAAATAATAGCCGTGTTCAGGGCAATCCGGTACAGCCAGGTTGAAAATTCGCTTTCCCCTTTAAATCCGGAATAGGCTTTCCAGACCTGATAGGTGATTTCCTGAAAAAGATCGTCACGGTCGTCTTTATCGTCCATGTACATTTTGGAAATCTTAAAAATGATTCCTTTATGCTTTTCGATCTTCTGTAAAAATTCCTGTTCTGTTGAAGCCATGATTCGTACCCTCTGCAGAGTTAGTTGCTGCGTAAAAGAAATGTTACACGTTTTTTTTGAAAATAATACTTTTTCGGAAACTATTTAAATTTAATGTGAGTTAAAAGACGATCCGGACTAAATTTAATGAAGTAAAATTGAGGTTAAAAGGGCTGGGTTAAAAAAAATGAGGTTGGTTTATTTATTCACCTGCCGTATTATGGCTTAATATTTGAAATTGATGTGGTACACCAAAAATATCACTATGCCTTATATTACAAAACAGGACAATCAGAATGTCCAACTTTATTACGAAGATTTCGGATCAGGACAACCGATTATTTTAATTCACGGATGGCCGCTCAGTGGAAAATCATGGGAAATGCAGATTCCCGTGCTGTTGAATTTAGGATACCGGGTTATTACCTATGACCGGAGAGGATTCGGAAAATCCTCCCCTACTGCAGACGGGTATGATTATGACGGACTCACCAAAGACCTGCATGAATTGATTTCCCAACTGGACCTGAAAAATGTGATCCTGTTCGGGTTTTCTATGGGCGGCGGGGAAGTAGTTCGTTATCTGACGAATTACGGTTCTGAAAATGTAGATAAAGTCGCTCTTATTTCATCGATCATTCCTGTTGTTAAACAGAAAGAAGACAATCCTGACGGCGTTCCTCAGGAAAAGCTGGATGAGATCCTGAATGCCCTGAGAACAGACCGGATTACGTTCCTGGAGTCTTTCCATAAGGATTTTTACAATTATGGAATGCTTTCCAGGCCGGTGAGCCAGAAACAGCTGGATTACGACTGGGCCATTGCCTCTTTTGCCAACCCGATTGCGACCATTAAATGTGCAGAAAGCTGGGCCAATACCGATTTCCGTCCTGAGCTTCCGAATGTGAATGTAAAGACACTGATCGTTCACGGAGACTCCGACCATATTGTCCCAATCGATACCGCCGGAAAACAGGCTGCCCGGGGAATTGCCAATAATGAGTTTTTCATTATCGAAGGTGGTCCGCACGGTCTTAACGTTAGCCATGCCGATGAGCTGAACAGCATCATTAGCAAATTCCTGACCGAGAAATAACTTTTCTAATGTTTTTTTGATTTTTACTAATCAAAAATCCGCAGCCTTCATGAGGCTGCGGATTTTATTTTTTAGAATATTATTCCACTGATCACACAGATTTTAACGGATAATCCCGGTGACTTCGGGTGCCTCAGCCACCGGATAAGCGTTAATTCAAGCTATAAAATTTAAAAATCTTTGATTTTTAAAAACTTTCGTGGATTCGTTAACGAAAAGTGCTAACCTTTTAAAAGCAACATCTATGTCTTTTGCCACCTTTTGCGGTTAAAATAATTGCATTAAGATTTCGAACCACAGATTGGCGCAGATTTTCACAGATGGCCATGTGGCTTCGAGTAACCTCAGCCACCGGGATTGCCGTTAATATAAATATCCAGCCAAAAATCTCAGATTTTTAAAGACTTTTGTGCGCTTATCCGGAATCGGTTCTTCAGCTTTATTTTACACCATAATCATCTTTTGTCACCTTTTGCGGTTAAAATAATTGCAGTAAGATTTAAAGAATTTCCACAGTTTAAATACTAGAGGTTTATAATAGCCTCAGCCACCGTTGCGTAGGATTTTTCAGAACACAACCGCACATAAAATCTTTGATTTTTTAATCTGATGTACTCTGAAATATGCGCAAAATTTACTCTTAAAATCTCATGTGACTCATCTGTTAAAAGCTTTCGCTTCTGTCAGGAATAAATTCTCCAACAGATTTGAATGGATTTTATGCTGAAATACTATTTAGATTTATTTCATATTAAAAAATATAGTCGGTACTCAGGAAATTGGAATCGTGGTCCCTCACAATGGTATTCAGTAAGTCTTTATTGGAATCCGTTACTTTTGCAGCGACCAGAGACCTGATTGAAAATGACCGGAGCGCATCAAAAACCGAAAGTGTTCCTTCCGCGCTGTCTTTTCTTCCGGTAAAAGGGAATACATCCGGGCCGCGTTGTGCCTGGCAGTTGATGTTGACCCGGCTTACCAGATTCACGAACGGATCAATGAGTTTTGAAACCTCCATCGCATCTTCACTGAAAATACTTACCTGCATTCCATGGGAAGCATGCACCTGGTAATCGATCGGCTCTTCGATACTTTCAAACGGCACCACCGGGATCACCGGACCGAACTGTTCTTCATGGTACAGTTTCATCTCGCTGTTTACCGGATAAACGACTGCCGGAAAAACAAAAGATGCTTCGGTGAAACCGCCATGCTCATTCAGCACTTTTCCGCCTTTTGCCAATGCGTCCTCAATACATTCTTTAAGATAAGCCGGTTTATTCACTTCCGGAAGCGGTGTAATTTTCACGTCTTTCTCCCACGGAAGCCCGGGCTTCAGGGCAGAAACCGCAGCCGTCAGTTTTTGGGTAAATTCTTCGGCGACCTCTTTCTGAACGAAAATCAGCTTCAGTGCCGTACACCTTTGTCCGTTAAAAGAAAGAGCGCCTAAAATACATTCGCTTACCGCCACGTCAAGATTGGCATGTTTGGTCACGATGGCTGCATTTTTGGCATCCAGGCTTAAGATGGCTCTCAGGCGGTTTACTTTCGGATGCCTTTTTTTCAGTCCATTGGCCACTTTGCTCGAACCTATAAAAGCTAAGACATTCACTTTACCGCTTTCCATGATCGGCGTGATAATCTCGGATCCTTTTCCATACAGGGTGTTGACGGTTCCGGCAGGAAATGCCTCCCTGAATGCTTTTAATAAAGGATAATGCGCCAGCACGCCGTGCTTCGGAAGCTTAAACAGGATGGTATTTCCCATGATCAGTGCCGGGATCAAAGTGGTAAAGATTTCATTCAACGGGTAATTGAAAGGCCCCATGCTAAGCACAACGCCCAACGGTGCCCTCCTGATCTGCGCAATGGTTCCTTCCGCCTGCTGGAAACGGGAAGATTCCCGGTCAAGATCTTTTAAAGCGTCAATCGTCTGGTTGATATAATCTACGGTTCTGTCGAATTCTTTGGTGGAATCGGCCAGTGTTTTGCCAATTTCCCACATCAGCAGCCTGATAATGAGATCCCGTTCCTTGATCATCAGATAGACAAACTTCTGCATGCACTTGATCCTTCCTTCTACAGACATCGTAGGCCACGCTCCCAATCCGTTGTCATACGCTTTTACACAGGCGTCAAGCACTTTCATCGCATCGTCAGGCCCGATATCCGGAATACTTCCCAGTAATTTTCTTTCCAGTCCGTTTTCCGTACGAATGCAGACCGGTGAATAGATCTCAGTAATGTTACCGTTCCACGTTACCAGCTCACCGTTGAGGAGATATTCCCGCTGGTGGATTACCGGAACTTTGTATTCTTCGGGAATATCGTTTTCGGATTTGAATATTTCGTGGAATAAAGGGTTGCTTTCTGAATTCATAATTTTTCTTTTTAATAGTCTGATTGATTTGAATATTAAAGGTAATTCTAAATTCTGACTTTAAAAAGCGGGACGTCATAGATTTGTTCTATTTAAAAAAAGTTTAACATCACGGAACCGGAAAAACAATAATTTTGCTTAAAAATAATTTTATGTATTCAAAATTCGCTTTCGGCGTTCTCTTATTCCTTTCGGCATTTGTTTTTGCCCAGAATTCCAAAACTGCCAATACGGTAATGGCCGGCGGGAAACCGGTTCACACCTATGCCAAATTACCGGCAGCAAACAAACAGGCTCCTGCGTTCACCCTTACAGATGTAACCATGAAAGATCAGACACTGGATTTCTATAAAGGGAAATACCTGATCCTGAATATTTTTCCGAGCGTTGATACCGGAGTTTGTTCGGCTTCGGTACGTCATTTCAATGAAGATGCGGCCAACCTTCCCAACACCGTTGTACTTTGTATCTCCAAAGACCTGCCGTTTGCCCAGAAAAGATTCTGCGGGGCCGAAGGCATTAAAAATGTGGTGATGCTCTCCGATTTCCGTTCGGATTTCGGAAAAAAATATGGGGTGGAGATCACGGATTCCACCATGAAAGGCCTGTTGAGCAGAGCGGTGGTTGTTATTGATCCTTCAGGAAAGATTGTCTATGAAGAACAGGTAGCGGACATTTCCCATGAACCGGATTATGCTGCGGCCATCGGTGCCTTAAAAAAATAAAGACCTTTACCTATTATACGAAAGACCGTTTTTTCAGACGGTCTTTTTCAGATATGAATTAATCGCCATCTACGCTCATTCCATTAAATTCTTTCGTGGAATAATGCAGAAATGTGAGAACCAGTAAATCATCTGCAGATTCATCGGCTTCTATGTGAAAAACGGAATCCTTAAACCATCTCCTTTCTTCTTTGATCTCAATAAGAAGTCTGCATTTTTCAGACAGCCGGTTTGTTTTCTTTAAAGCAAAATCATAGATCCTTACCTCTTCACCGGATTTGATGATGCGGTCTTTCGCCAGATCGGTAAAATAAATAATCCCTTTGCTGTTGAACAATTCAAGATCGTTTTTCATAAACCCGACATTCCGGATGTCGTAGCTCCGGGACTTGTAAATGATATGATGCCTTAAACTGAAAAGCGTACTGGCATCAACGATTCTTCCGACTTCATGATAATGTTCATCAAGCATCACAAACTGTTTCCGGTGACGAGAGGCAGTATATTTTTTCAAGATAACCTACTTTCTTTTTGATTTCTTTTTCGTTGTTACCAAAATAACTCCGTTTATTCCTTTTGAGCCATATAAAGCAGTGGCTTTTGCATCTTTCAGGATATTTAAGGTTTCTATAGATTCAGGATCCGTTTTCTGCAATTCTTCTAAGCTGATTATTTTACCATCCAAAATGGTCAGCGGTTTTTGATCTTCCCTCAAAGAAGTTGTAGCCCCGCCGATCCGCAGCTGCTTTTCCGAGCGGTTTTTCAAGGCAGGTTTTCCTAAAACGCCCTGTAAGGCTGATAACGCTTCTTTTTCCTTTTGGGCATTGGTCAACTGATCTTCGCAGATCAAAGTCCCTCCTCCGGTTACCATTGAATTAACCTTTTTTGTGTGAAATCCTGTCAGGACCACCTCCTCGATCTTTTCCGGTCTCAGCGTATCTGCTGCATGTTGTTGCGCCTGTAAAGAAACAAAACCTCCGGTGGTCAGCATAAGACCGACTGCAAACTTAGTAAAAAGGGAATTGATGTAGGAATACTGCAGGTCCCGGTTCAGCTGGGATTCCCTGAAATTGCCGCAGATATCTTCAGAAGGATCTGAAAAGGCACGGATCATTTCATCATCGGAAGCATCGGTAAAATCCCGTACGGTCTTAGAGCATACGGAACAGAATCTTCCTTTTTCATCCGGGGTCATGGCTTCCCAGTTTTCATGACAGGGTTTCGGTATGGTAATTTTCATAGCAATCGCTTTTACTGATAAAGATGCATTATTTTCCGAAAAGGTTGGAAAGAAACGGATCTATTTTTAAATCCGGATATTTTCCAGTCTGAAAAAATTCCCGATCTTTCGGAAATCAAAACAACCTTGTGAACTTTAGAGCAGCATGAAAGAAGAAAGCATAGACCGACTGAACAATCTATTTTATAATTTAAAAACTGAAGAAGAAAAACTTCAACACCGCCTGGCTAAGAAAAAGAGCGAGGAAGAACTTTTTATGGAAGGCTTCAGGATGCTATGCAAAAGCTTTATCGATCCGAAGATGCAGGAATTCCGTAGAATGCTGAAGGAAAATAAATTCGGCAGCAAAATATCGATCATCGAAGAACTACCAAATGGAACGGGAATCTTGTCGCAGCCCCATATCAAGCTGCAGATTTCAAGAAATGTGGATTCGAGCTTTTATGCGAACGATAAATTTCCGCACGTGCTATTTGTAGCGGATAAAAATTTAAAGAGAATCGGGATCCACCTGGACACCATTTTCCAGAACGGTACGGGAACAGCCGCTATGAAACCGGATTTTTATACCCTGGAAACCCTGGATGAAGATGCCATTGAAAAGGAAATCATTGAAAGCCTGGAAAAAATTCTGGTTAACCGGTAAGGATCTTGAAGTCTGGAAGATGGAAGTTTTCTTTATTTAGTCACTAAGAAATCAATACGGTCTAAAAATTTTGGTGTAATTAATTCGTTTATTTGACGCGAAGTTTCCTGTTACTGCTGCGTAGTATAAGGGAGCAAAGAATTGATCAGCAGGCTGATCTGATGAAGCGTCCGTTTGATCCATCTGCTTCATCAGCGGCTTTGCCGCTCCACTTTGCTCCTTTTAAAATGAGCGCAATGATTATTAGACTTTGCGTTAATTTATACGATCCATCTTCGTACAGACCGTAATCCATACTGTTGAAAGCAACAGGGAAAGGCAGGTAATGCAAAGGCCTGCTTTATAAAGGCCGTACGGAATAATCTCCGCTTTGTAAGCAATAGATAAAGCCAGAATCCCGAATTCCCCGGTCTGCGAAAGCAGTGCTCCTCCGTACCGGCTCTCTTTCCAGTTGTATTTCAGCAATCTGAAAACCAGGGCCGACATCAGGCTGTTGCTGATCAGCACGAAGAAAGTCCCGAGGAGAATAATTTCGTAATGCTCATACACATATTCCAGGTCCAGCCTCAACCCTACCGATACGAAAAAGAGCGTGATAAAAAATACTTTAAAAGGAATCAACGCATGTTCTAGCCAGTTCAGCATTTTTAATCTTCCGACCATCACGCCCGCAATAAAGCTTCCCAAAGCACTGCTCAACCCGATCAGCTCCGCCAAAAGACCGAACCCGAGACAGATCAATAGCCCTGCGAATACCTGTAGGTCATGGTCGTCTTCAATATTATGAAAAAGCTGCGGCAATTTGATTTCCCGGGCGTTCCTTATTTTTTTAAACAGGAAAAATACAGCTATACTAAAGAGGGCAGGCAACACCAGGTTCCGGAGACCCGACTGTTCCCCGCTCCATGCTTTCAGCAGGGTAAGCACCGGCGCCAGCAGCAGATCCTGAACGATCAGGATATTGAGCAGCGTAATCCCGAAACCGCTATGAAGCGTATCGTGTTTTTTAAGGAACTCGCTGACCACCGCAGTACTGTTGAAGGTAAACAGAATGGCAATAAGGATCGTGCTCCTGAAATCCAGGCCGATGAAATGCCCGACAAGAAAAGCAAAGCCAAGGCTGAGCAGGATTTTGATGCCCTGTGCCACCAGAGGTTTGACAATAAGGCTGTGATGATCCGGGATATTGATTTCCATTCCGAGAAAAAACATCAGCAGGAGGATTCCCATCTCGCCGATGACTTCAATTTCATGAACCCCGGTAAATACTTTCAGCGCATAAGGCCCCAGCAGGATTCCGGCCGCAATATAAGCAATGAGATAAGGCTGCTTCAGTTTTTTCAGCAGGAAAATAAGCCCTGTGGTAACAAGGCAAAGAATGCAAACTGATAAAAGCAACGTGTTCATAACGTACTGTTATTTAAATTTACATAAAAGAATTGACAGAAATAGTTGATTACATTTCGAATAATTTACCCATGACTAAGAATAGCAATTGGTTTTCCTGAGGAAAACCAATTGCCGTACGTTTGTATTGGATTACTGAATTTCAATCAGTCTCGGTGCCTGTCTTCTGGCTTTTTCCGTTTTAGGAATCGTCAGTTTCAGAACCCCATTGTCGTATCGGGCCTCGATGTGCTCTTCATCCACCACCTCTTTGGCGAGCTCGAAGCTTCGCTGGAACGACTGGTAGCTGAATTCCCGCCGCGTGTAATTGGACCTGGATTCTTCGGTTTCATTTTTTTTGGATGACGAAATGGTAAGCAGGTTGTTGTCCAGGGTAATCCTGAAATCCTCTTTCTCCATTCCTGGTGCCGCTACTTCCACTTCAAAGTTTTGATCGTTTTCCCGGATGTTCACCGAAGGAACGGTCGTTAAGGTAGAAGAAAAATTGGTGTTGCCCCAATTAAAAAGTTCGCGGCTGAAAAAGTCATCGAACAGTGCCCGTGGGTTGGCAGGCAGTAAGCTGCCGTTGTTTCTTTTTACGATTGACATAACAAACGAATTTTTAAGGTTAAACATTAATTTTAATGAACACATTTCAATATTTTCAAAGGCCGTGCCAGGGCTATACGGCTGAAATATTGTCACTTGAAGTGAAAATTTGTCATTTTCAAAGGTTAAAATTGTCATATTTTAAGAAACCGTTTCTTGCAGTTTGTCCCTATTTTTGATATACTTTCATTAAGAAACAAATCCAACTATCAATTAATAATAACTTTTACTATAATGGACTTATCTGAACATCATCTTGAAGAATTACGTGAGGCCATGCAAATCCTGGAAAACCCGGGAATCGTTGCCAAAATTACCAACGTTATCGGCCAGCCTCTGGAAAAAGCCCTGGCGTTTCTTCCTAAAAATGTACATGAAAAAATAGGAACAATTACCGAAGCCGCTTTAATGAAAGCTGCTGACGCTGCCATTTTTACGGTAAAAGATATCCCGAACGCCCGATCATCCAACTGGTGGCATAAAATCGGCGTCGCGGCTTCCGGGGTGGTCGGCGGTTTTTTCGGGCTTCCGGCGCTTGCCGTCGAACTTCCGGTTTCCACGACCATTATGTTGCGTTCCGTTATCGACATTGCGCGCAGCCAGGGAGAATCGGTGAAGGATCCCGACGTTAAACTGGCGTGCCTGGAAGTATTTGCCCTCGGCGGAAAAAGCGAAGCCGACGATGCCAGCGAAAGCGGATATTTCGCCACCCGGATCGCCTTAGCCCAGACCATGGCTGAAGCGGCGAAGCAGTTTACCACCAAAACCCTGGCTGATGAAAGCGCTTCAATGATCGTGAAACTGATCTCAAAAGTAGCGGCCCGCTTCAGTATACAGGTCTCTGAAAAAGTCACTGCCCAGGCGGTCCCGGCCATTGGTGCGGCCGGTGGAGCGATTGTTAACACTTTGTTTATCGACCATTTCCAGGATATGGCAAAAGGCCATTTTATCGTCAGAAGGCTGGAAAAGATGTATGGTGAAGAAACCGTGAGGACGGCTTATGAGGAAATGCTGAGGAAATAATAGATGATAAGAGCCAGATAATGGCTGAATACGTTTCTGCTTAAACTTTGTCAAAGACTTTTAGAGCCTGTTTAAATTTAGCCTTTATTTTACCATTAAGAAATGAAGATATTTTAACTTAAAAATCAATTTATCAGTTTCTCGGCGGTAGTCACTTCATTTAATTGAAATCACCGTATTAAAGCGAAGAATAAACAAAGTTTATTTTAATTCAGAAAATTAAGAGAAAAAACTGAATCAAACTAAAACAGGCTCCTGGCTTTGACAAAGTTTTACCGGTGAAAATACCGCGGATCGGGATACTGAAACTGAAAGTCCAGCTCGGAGATCAGCTTTTCCGGGGAGATGATCCTTCCTCTATCGTTCCGCGTTCCGGAATACGGCAGGCCTTTCTGGGCATTGATGACTTCTTCCTTATCCGGATGAACGGGAGCAACAATATTATATACTTTCGATTCTGAATGCTTGTCCAGCATCTTTTCAATTACCGAGCAGATGTCTGCATAGTGGATATGGTTTACCAACTGGCCGAGGTTGGAGATGTTGTAATTTTTCAGCAGCCTGTCACCGCCCATCAGGCCGCCCAATCTCAGAATATTGGCCTGCGGAAACTTTTCAAGGATAAAACTTTCACTTTCCACTTCTGACGAGGGCTTATCGTCCTCCGTAAATTCTTTTTCGGTATCCGGATAAATGCCTGTTGAACTCGTATAAAAAAGCTGACCTTTAAAATCCCCGATAAACCGGAGCAGGTTCTGCCTTTTCCCCGTCATCGGAATTTTTGTGCCCCGCAATCCCGAAAAAGGAACAGCAATAATAATCGCATCCAGATCAGAAGCCACTTCCCACTGCTCCATTTCAGCATTGGGTTCGTCCGGAAATTTCACTGAAAAAGCGTGATACCCTTTGGATTTCAGACCGTCCAGCTTTGCCTCCGTAGTGGTCGTTGCAAAAATTTCATACCGGTCCGATAAATATTCTGCGATATGGTTTCCCAACCAGCCGCAGCCGATGATTCCCAGTTTTTTCATATTATTTTTTAGATTGTATTTGAAGATTATGGCTGTAAAGATTTGTAATTTTCTTCGGGATCCTGATAATTCTGGATAATCCTGATGATTTTTAAGACCTCATCTTCTACACTGTAGACGAGTGTATTGTGTTTCGTAATTAAAATTTTATGATATTCGCTGCCTTCATATTTTTGGAATACAACCTTTCCGTTACAGATGATTTGTACCTTTTCATCCAGTTTTACGAGAAAATCTTCCAGCACCCGATCATTCCAATTCCTGAGAAGGTATTCTTCTATATTCAGCAAATCAGAAAGCGATTCATCAGAGAATTTTATTTTCATTTCTGTATTTTTCTAAACGTAATTTCGCCGCTTTCATCACTTCCTGATAATCGTGGACTCTTCCGTTTTTAAAATCCTCATCAGAACGCTTCAAAGATTCCAGAATTTCCTCTTTCGTTTCATTGCGCCACTTTTTTACCTCTATGGTTTTTGAGATCACCAACAGTTCTTCCGGCGTAAACCTTTTTTCTTTCAACTTCTTGAAAAACGTCGGCTTTTTAATCCCCGATTTTTCAATGATGTAAGACATTTTGAAAGGCGAATTTTTCAGAATTTCATCCATGTTATTCCGGATCTCGATGAATTTTTCTATTTCAGCTATCATAATTTTATTTTTTTTGTGTCATTATTTTATACAAATATAGTCATTTAATGAGACTCAACATTAAATGACAAGTTATTATTTTCTTTTTCTTAAAAGGAAAAATAAGATTAATAATACCACAACAGTCACAGAAGTAAGAATACCGGTAAGTGGTAATGCACTTTTCGTTTTTAACTGTGGTTTACTGATTTGTTTTTCTCTTTTTATTTGCTGAGTCTTTACCTGTTGTTTACACATTTTTATTCTCTCATCGAGAAGCGGTTGGTCAAACCCATAGTTTTTCGCTATGACTTAGGTTTCAAGTGCATCTTCACTCTCTCCCATCAGGTAAGAAATATTGGCTAAATCAAATAAAAGCAAGGCTACAATTTTATCTTTGGGTTTAACAAAAGAAATTCTTTCATTCAGCTGATAATATAATTGTTTTCGAAGCACAAACAGTTCTTCTCCAGACAGCTTTGAAAAAGGAATTTTATCATTTCCAGAATCGTGTCCTAAAAGAAAAGCCGATGTTATGTACTGATTGCCTTTAAGTTTAGCTTTGAGAATATTGATATGAATCCATTCCGACCTGTGATGGGAATCCGGATTGATCTGCATCGCTTTTCTAATCCAACGTAACGCTTTGGTATTGTCTCCTGAAAGTTCATAAGCGGTTCCCATATTCGATGCCGTAGAATATCTGCCGGGTTCCAGCTTTTCAATTTTTTTATAAAGATCAATGGCTTCGCGGTACTTTCCCAGAATAATCAGAATTAATCCCTTATCAGAAAGATAATTGATATTCCTCGTTTCCTTATAACCTTTATCTATCGACCGCAAACTCTCATACAGATCTTCCGTATTTCCAAACCGATGACCATAAGGAACAAATCCGTCATAATCCTCATACAGCAGCATCCCATCGGCTAGTTCCAAAGTTTCCCCATTCAGACAGCCAAAAGCCGGAATCGAAAACAGGGCGATAAAAATTAAGACTAAAAATGATTTTTTCATAGATTATTGTTAGGTTAAAAATAAAAAAACTGGGTGAAATGTGTCTTTGTTTAGTCTAATATTTTTAGGGAATAAGATGAAGTTGCCTTGTGGGTTACGAGCAAGATGCTCGCGCCAGCACAGAAAGGCAAACTGATAAAACAAATTTCCTTTTTAGCTAGCGCGAGCTTCCAAGCTCGTGCTTTAAATAAACGCCGTATATTCCCCCTTGCCCAATCCCGCAAGATTTTCTAAATTTACCCATCAATAACCAATAAAAACACGGTCATGGAACAAAAAATACATCAGGGACGCAATGTCAAAAGATTCAGGGAAATGCTGGGCATCAAGCAGGAAGCCCTGGCTTTTGATCTGGGCGAGGATTGGAACCAGAAGAAGATCTCAATGTTGGAACAGAAAGAAGTGGTAGAAGAAGCATTGCTGCTAAAAATATCGGAAGTCATGAGAATCCCGGTTGAGGCTTTTCAGAATTTTGATGAGGAGTAGGCGATTAATGTCATTTCGAATACGTTTACTAGTAATGATACGTCAACATTAAATGCCATAAATTCCAACTGTAATTTCAATCCTTTAGACAAAATGGTTGAGCTTTATGAAAGGATGCTGCAGCAGCAGAAAGAAATGATCGAGAAGTTTGAGAAACTTTTACAGAATAAATAATTGAAACCTGCCTTATGGCAGGTTTCTTTTTTGAAAACTTTGTCAAAGGTTTTTAACTTTGACAAAGTGATAAATAAAAACTATTGAAAACCAAATTATGCAAAGACAGACCATCAATGAAGTCCGCTTTTCAACATTAATCTGGTCAGGTGACGATCTGATAGACTGGGCCCAATCAGGAACTCTATTTTTACCTGACGGGCAGATTAAAAAACTTGGAAATTATTTTCTGGCATTCTCCTGCTAGCGCAAGCTTCCAAGCTTGTGCTTCCAAAAATAAACTTCGCACAAACCCTCCCCTTGCCCAATCCCGCAAGATTTTCTAAATTTACCTATCACTAACCAATAAAAACACGGTCATGGAACAAAAAATACATCAGGGACGCAATGTCAAAAGATTCAGAGAGATGCTGGGCATCAAGCAGGAAGCCCTGGCTTTTGATCTGGGCGAGGATTGGAACCAGAAGAAGATCTCAATGTTGGAACAGAAAGAAGTGGTAGAAGAAGCACTGCTGCAAAAGATATCTGAAGTCATGAGAATTCCTGTTGAGGCTTTTCAGAATTTTGATGAAGAAGCAGCAATCAATATTATTTCCAATACATTCAATAACCACGACCATTCAAGTCCACAATTTGCCAGTGTTATTAATAATTCTCCATCGTTTCATCCATTAGACAAAATGATTGAGTTGTATGAAAGGATGCTGCAGCAGCAGAAAGAAATGATCGAGAAGCTTGAGAAACTTTTAGAGAATAAGTAATATATAATGGTACGAGCAAGATGCTCGCACCAGCGAAAAACTTATATCGGCAAAATACAACAACGATTTTTCTCCTCCGCTAGCGCGAGCTTCTAAGCTCGTGCTTTAAATAAACTCCATACATTCCCCTTGCCCAATCCCGCAAGATTTTCTAAATTTACCCATCAATAACCAATAAAAACACGGTCATGGAACAAAAAGTACATCAGGGACGCAATGTCAAAAGATTCAGGGAAATGCTGGGCATCAAGCAGGAAGCCCTGGCTTTCGATCTGGGCGAGGATTGGAACCAGAAGAAGATTTCAATGTTGGAACAGAAAGAAGTGGTAGAAGAAGCATTGCTGCAAAAGATATCCGAAGTTATGAAAATACCTGTTGAGGCTTTTCAGAATTTTGATGAGGAGCAGGCGATTAATATTATTTGCAATACATTCAATGATCATTCGGCAATTCAAATCAATCCTGTTGAAAAATGGCTGGAAACCTTAGAGGAAATTAAAAGGCTTAATGAAGAAAAAGCTGCTTTATATGAACGCATGCTCAAGGACAAGATTGAAACCATTGAGAAACTCGAAAAAATGATCTTTAATAAATAACTGCAACCTGCCTTATGGCAGGTTTCTTTTTTGAAAACTTTGTCAAAGATTTTTAACTTTGACAAAGTGATAAATAAAAACTATTGAAAACCAAATTATGCAAAGACAGACCATCAATGAAGTCCGCTTTTCAACATTAACATGGTCAGGTGATTATCTGATAGACTGGGCCAAATCAGGAACCTTATTTTTACCTGACGGACAGATTAAAAAACTTGGAAATTATTTTCTGGCATTCTCCTTTGATAGTGCAGTCAGCTCTTCAGACGGTGTGTACTCCGTTGTTTATAACAGACTCGGTACGAAAGGTCTTTTAATGAAAAGCGGAGAAATCCTTAGGGAAATCAACCGTTCCTATTATCATGCAGGCGTTTACGAATACCCTGTTGCCTTTGCTAAACTGAAAGACGACAGAGATATTCTGATCCATTGCCCGAATGAATACAATCGGCTTGAATTTGAAGAAGTGGAAACGGGATTGCCGTTAACCAACCATGCAGATAGGAATCCTTCGGATTTCTTTCATTCGCGCCTGGAAGTAAGTCCGGATAATAAGACTCTTTTAAGCAAAGGATGGATATGGCATCCGTATGATTTCGTGGAGGTATTTGACATCGAGGACTGCCTGGAAAATCCAAAAGCATTAGATGAAAGCAGGATAAGACCTGAAGTTTCTACCGAAATAAGTACGGCAAGTTTTATCAATAATGAACTTGTACTCATCGGTGGTTCCTACGATGCGGAACCTTTTGACTATGATTTTCCCGATCAGCTTCAAAACAGGCAGATCGGTATATGGAATCTTAAAACGAATATCGTCTCAAATATTATTACCCCCGAATGTGTTATCGGAGGAAACTTAATTGCCATAGACGATACTTTCGCCTGGACGTTCTATGAGAATCCTAAAATTATCAACTATAGAACAGGGAAAATTTTTGATGAGATAAAAGAAATCCGGTCGGGTAAACAGACTTCTTCCATTATCCATACAACCAAAGATCTACCTTTAATTGCATTCAACCGAAAGACTAAACAAATTGCCATCGGTAAAGATGGAACTATTGAGTTCCTTACTAAGTAGCATGCATTGTAGATTTTAAAATTAAAAAACAACCAATAAAACCATTCTAAACATTATGCAAAAAGTTGTCCTCCTTTTGTTTTTCACTTTATCTTTTTCAGCTTTTAGTCAGGAATATCCGAACAAAACCGAAAAATATGATTTGGAACTTTTTAATTATCTGGATAGTATAACGGTGGAAAATAATGTTCCTGCAGAACGTTATCTTGAATTTTCAAAACCTTTTTCCAAATGGGACATCAGACCTGTAAAATATGAAAAAATCTATGCTCTTGATTCTGTACGTACTTCCAGCGAAGTCTCGAATTTCTTCTGGGGCGGCTTTTCGCAACGATATAAGTTTACTCTTGAAGAAACAGGAAATAAGCCTAATCAGTTTTTAAAGCAGGGAATGATGGATGAAAACAGTAATATCCAGTTTCTGAAAACCCATCTTTCTCAATTTAAAACGTTGGTTTCACTGATAGGAAAAAGTAAAAATTTAATTTATTTAAACCAAGATTCATTACAGAGAGTAGATGCTGTTTTTAAAGAAAATGACCGATATTGGTCTTATATCATTCCAACAAAATCGCCTTTCCCGATCTCCAAAAAGATAAAAACTTATACCAATTATCAGTTCAGTCCTCTACAAAAACAGATTTTGGAAGAGATGAAAAACGTTAATATTTATTCTGTTATAAAGACAAATCTGGGAATATTTTTCCTGTTGGACGGATTTACGGATAATTCTTACGGCTATTATTTTTCCAACTCTCAAATGATGGAAAACAACAATCATCTGTTTGAAATTATGGTTTCCCAAAAAATAGAAGACGGATTTTTCTATTATATTGCCAACTAAAACCAGGTTCACAAGCTTATCTCCGTTTCAGATGATAAAAAGAAATCTTTACATCACATTTTCAGCATTCTTAAAATCAGTCTGATAAACAACAGTCACAGGATATTCTAAACCGCCATGAATAACAAGATACAGAAAATCGAAAATAACGTACAGGACAGAAAATCCGTAGCCTGGAAAAAGCTCTGCGAATATGTCGACAAGGTGGCCGAGGAAGAATCAGAAGAGTTTTTGCCACTGGAAGAACTTGGACAGGAATTGTTTTCTCAAATCCATACCCTTCCTGAAACGATCTCAAAACTCAAAAAAGTAAAAAAGATATGGCTATATGGAAGCAGGCTCAAACGCATTCCTCCTGAAATCGGACAGATGGAATCGCTGGAATATTTTGATCCGTATACTTCATATAACCTGCATTGGTTTCCTTACGAAATTACCCATTGCAAAAATTTAAAAGACAGCAGGGTCAGTACAAGGGCACTGTACGGCAATTACAAAAACAGGAGGGGTTTTCCGGACTTAAGCAGCAATCCGGTCCGGTATTCCGGAGAAACTGTAAAATGCAGTGTTTGCAGTAAAGTGATGAGCTATGAACCGACGCATCAGTGGTGGATTTCCTTACGGGTAGGTACTGATGTATTGCCATTACTGGTGAATGTATGTTCGGAAAAGTGCAAAAGTACATTACCAAAGCCGCCGGAAAATTATGTTCAGTTTGCCCATAAAGGAGGCTCAAAATTACAACAGCCACCTGATGAAGACGAAAGTTTCCACCTGAGATTGAAACCATATGAAAATAAAGAAGGTACAATTGCCATTCAAAATAAAAATCAGATTCCGGACAAAAAGATTATTACAGATCGTGAACAACCAAAATTATTAAAACTACTCAGAAAATTATGGGAGAAATAAAGAATTTCGTTTGTAATCAGCTTTTTTTCTGTTTGAAACCGATCATAAATACATTAATCAGAAAATAAAATAGAATTAAATTTAGATAACTATATACTTAGATGTACAAGGTAAATTTAAAATAATAAAATCGTAATAAAACTAGAAATTAATTAATAATTACAAAACGATAAAATCAATAAAAACCTCTCATTTATTTAATTTTCACTACATATTTTTCAAGTATTTAAATCCAGCAATTTTTGCTGGATTTTTTCATGCAAAATCAATAAAAGCCTGTTTTTAAGTGTTAAAATTTGGATTCGCTTTGTAATTTATAATTATTCAAAATAATTCGTTTTTAAAAATAGTGAATTACATTCTATAATTAACTTATAATCAGTAGATAATTGAATTATTTTCAAATTTATGCAACTTGATAAAACCTCTACTCCAACTTCTCGAAGACGATTGAATTAATCATACAAAAATTTTAAAAGTATGCAGATTAAATTCAACCATCAGAAGAAAACTACTTCCTTATCTCACCAAGGATTAGTAATTAAAGAATCATCAATGAATTTTGATTTTAGCACAAAAAGTGATAATGCAGAATCAAAAAGTATTTCACTCATTTCAATCTTAACAAATTTTGAAAGTTTGTTCTCCCTTTTCTTACTCTTTAAAGGGACTCCTTTCTATCAAGTTTTGTCTAATAATTTATCAGTAGAGAATGCCATCTATGCTGTTAATTTTTTGATTAATCCTTTGAATAATTAAACAACATTCAGACGACAACAAGCTGACAATCATGCAGTAAAATAATTTTCAAAACCATGAAAATTTATTTTGCTGCATTGTTCAGCCTCGTAAAATTTTAATAAATTTATAATATCACTTAAACATGTTAAGATATTCAAAATCAACACCTAACACTGAATTCAATTCTCTAATAAAAATGATAGAGGTATTAGATACCGAACAAAAGTGCAGAGAATATCTCGAAGAATTACGTTGGAATGATGAACCAATTTGCCCTCACTGCGGAAGTGCTAGGAATAATCATTATAAATTAAACCAATCTGGAACATTCAAAGGTCTTTATAAGTGTAAAGACTGTCTGAAAAGGTTTACAATTAGGATCGGAACTATGTTTGAGGGTTCTCCCATCAAACTTAAAAAATGGTTCTTAGCAATCTATATTTTCTCTTCTCATAAGAAAGGCATAAGCAGTTGCCAATTAGCAAAAGACATTGCTGTAACTCAGAAAACTGCTTGGTTTATGCTTAGTCGAATAAGACATTCCTTTAGAGTTAAAACAATTGATAAATTTGATGGAGTTACACAAGTTGATGAAACTTTCGTTGGAGGTAAAAATCAAAAGAAACCTAAAGAAAGACGAAAAGAAAAAACTCAAGGTCGAAGTACCAAAACTAAAACTGTTGTATTTGGACTTTTAAGTGATGGAATTGTAACTACTGAAATTGTTCCTAATACAAAAGGTAAAACATTAATCAATGTTATTAAAAATATGGTTGAAGAAGGCTCAATAGTTGTTAGTGATGGATGGGTTGGATATTCAAAAGTTCATAAGGATTTCATTCATAAAAAAATTGCTCATAATGAAGGTCAATATGTTAAAGGCACTTATCATACAAATAGTATCGAAGGCTTCTGGAGTTTACTAAAACGAGGAATACTAGGTATTTATCATTCTACAAGTCCAAAACATCTCCAAAAATATTGTGACGAATTTTCTTTCAGGTATAATACCAAAAATTTTAAAGAAGGAGATAGATTTAATCTTGCATTATTAAATGCAGATGAAAGATTGAGCTATGAGGAACTGATAGCTTAGACTTTACATGCTAATATAAATATTAAATTAAGATATAGATTTATCCATTATGACAATGTGGCTTCTTCATATGATAAAACTACTGAAGGTACACATATTGTTATATTGACAGCAAATAATGCAACTATAGATGAAAGTAAATGTAAAACTTTTATATCTCATCTATATAATGTAACTTTGCATTATATTTATATAACATAAGTTCTTTTAAATTAGAACAATACAAACAAATCTTATACAATGTTTAATATTGATAAAAGTAAATCAATAAATTCCCTTATATATATTATAAAGGAATTAAAGAAAAGTCAAAAGAAGACAGATTTACATAGAGTCATGAAGCTTCTTTATTTTGCTGACCGAGAACATTTGGTTAAGTATGGATTTCCTATTTCGGGAGACACTTATCTTAAGCAAACTTTTGGTCCAGTACCATCATTTATGAATTATGTAGCAAAAAATGAACAAGATGACTTTAAAAACTATATAAGAAGAAAAGGTCGACAAAGTATATTGTCTACAAAAAAGGAAGTTGATTTTGATGACTTATCAGAAAGTGAAATAGAAGCATTAGATTTTGCAATTAATAATTATTCTCATTATTCTTTCAAAGAATTAACAAATATAAGTCATGATTACGCATGGAATAATTCAGATTGGGAAATTGATTATATTAAAATTGCTAAAGAAGGTAAGGCTGACGATGATATTTTAGCATTTATTAAACAAAAATCAATCAACAATAATATCTCCTTTAGCTAATGTCATTAGGTGATTCGTTCCCTGAGAGTTTCAGAAAATCTTTTGCTGAAAGAAGTATTGATCCAGGAGCAGCACTTCTAATTCATCTTCCAACTTTTAATATAAGTTATAATAAATTTGTTATATTCTTTGCAATGAATACTTTAGACTCTACTAAATGTGGAATTCTTGTTATTAATTCAGAGATAAACGAAAATGTCAATAGAAATGCATTTCTAAAATCTCAACATGTAAGTATCGATTGTGCAAGACATGATTTTTTAGAAAAAAATAGTTTTATTGATTGTACAGAAATTCAGCCACAAGATTTTCAAGATATTTTAAATTATATCATGGAAAATCCTGAAAAAGTTTGTGGTAATGTAAAGACTGATATAATGGAAAAAGTAACAGAAGTTTTAACAAATAGTAAGTTACTTTCTAAGAAAGAAAAGATAAAATATGGGTTAATTTAACAGGAATATTTAATATTCCTGTTTTTGTTTCTACAGTGCCAAAGCCCCCATCGAAGCTCCCAAATAATCATCAAATTCATTTGAAAATTTCAAATAATTCGACACTATCCCACAAAGTGTGTAAGTTAAAAAGTTAGGGCTTGGATTTTATAATCTGAGCCTTTTTTCAAAAATAAGCATAAACTGGTTAAGAACAATGCCCCAATTCTGAATAGGCATCGTCCA
>Ga0308160_10000508_pt1 | contig 72934 bp, 72 predicted proteins | sample PhyFR1_FD_201036 | JGI IMG/M metagenome (GOLD analysis project Ga0308160, IMG submission 201036) | Phyllosphere microbial communities from UC Gill Tract Community Farm, Albany, California, United States - DLSLF.R1 | ecosystem: Host-associated > Plants > Phyllosphere > Unclassified | place: USA... | reverse complement strand
GCTGCCGAGGCGAGACGGGTCGCCAGAGAGCCGGCGACGGCGGACAAGGCTCGGTGAAGGGCTCCCTTCGCGATGGCCCGACTGCGACCCGCTGCTGCTGGGCGTCTGCAGGTTCCAAGCCGAGCGGTGCGAGCCTCCTCGGGCTTGCTCGGGCGCTCGACTAGAGGTCGCCTCGGATCGACGTGCTCGAACGCGGTGTCGGTCTGATTCAGTTTCATCGAAGGAGGGGAGGGGGAAGGGATGACGCGTCGGCGAGTAGTGGGAGGCGGACGAGCGCGGGCGCGGAGGGGGCGGGCATCGAGAGGGGACGGCGAGGGTGACGTCGGCGGTAGCTAACATCCGACAACGCAGGCAGAGCGGTACAAGCAGGCGAAAGTCAGCTGCAGAGCCCACATCGAAAAAGGGTTGTCCAGGGCGGACGCACCTTGAGCGACGATCGACACGAGCGTCGAAACACCGGGTGGAAGGGCGCAAGGCGCGACAGGTGCGTCGGTGCGGCGAGCGAGTCGCGCTCGAGATGGGGCGCTCGACGGACGGCGTGGGTGCGGCGCTGCCGGGTGGTCACACTATAACCCGACTAGGACCGTGCTGGCGAGAGGGAGCGGGGAGTCTGCATGGTTGAGTGGTGAGGTATGAGTTCCTGGGCAGGTCGGACGGGCGAGGTCGAAAACCTCCCGAAAGGCGACACCCTCTCGCCGTTGCCGGCTGCGACTCAGGTGCAACGGGCCGCTTCGCTTTGGGCTAAAGCCGGCCGCGGGTGCGGGGCACTTCTTTGGCATTGGGAGCAAACGTTCAGCCCGCGACGCTCAGCTCTTCGGAAAGACAAGAGGGCTGCATTTTGCTGAAAAGGAGGAGACGGCCTTCGGCGAAAGAGCCAGATGACAGGAGGACAGAAAGATGCGTGCGCGTGTGCAAAGTATCGAGGTACAGAGGAGAGAAAGATTCCAGTTGGCAGAGCTCGCCGGCAGCGCACGGGTTTGTTGACGAAGGGGGCCACAGGGACTGGCGAGGCCGGGCCGGGCGACCTTCGAAGGAGATCGTCCGCAGCCAGAGCGAAAGGAAGCAAGAGTACAGCGTGAACAGGGAAGTGTATGGGGTGCGAACGCCTTTGGATGAAAACCTGAGCGCCGACCGGCGCTGACGAGTTACCAAAGTGAGGCTTGGCCGAGCCGAACCCGCGCCGTTGCGAAAGCAACTGCAGGCTGCCGCCGTCGGTGATGGGCGAGGCCGGGCCGGGGTAGTCGCCGTTGCCGCCGAGAAGGTGGAGGCCGGCTGGGCCATGATGGTCGTCGCCCCCCGGCGTCGGCAAGTTGGACGGGAACGGCGACTGGGACGAGGCCGATGAGGGCGACGACGTCGACGACCGCTGGTGACCGTTCTGGTAGCCGAGGAAGCAGAGGACCGGCGATATGTAGGCCGCGACGGCCGCAGAGGCAGCGGCGGCAGGCGGCAGCGGCCGTGTGCTGGGCGGCAGCACGCGGCAGCTTGAGCGGCGGTATCGACATATTGCGGAAGAATAGCCCGTCCCAGCCTGCGAGCGTCGGCTGGGCCGGCGGCACCGCCTGGTCGTCCGAGTCGAGCGTGTCGAGGAACGGGAATTTCTCCTCAAAGAAACAGCCGGCCTGGAGCTTGCGCGGCTGGGGCTGGACGGGCGATGTTGGCTGGGTGACGATCTTGAAGTCCTCGTCGCCCGAGTCTCAGGGTTCGAGCGGCGTCGGCACGCCCGAGAAGGTGCTGCCGCAGGCGGCCGTCGACGACCGCCGCCGCCTGTCGGCCAGAAGATGGGCGACTGACAAGGCGCCGACTCTGCTTCATCGCGTGCCAAGTCGTGAACGACCCTGGAAACACAGGTCAGAGGAGGAGTCGCTATCAGCAGAGATCTCCTCGGCACAGGCCTTCGGCAGCTTGTGCAGATGGAAGGGACGCACCGAATCCAAGGGCCCAGCCGAGTGCGACGGCCGCCACTCGGAGGTCGACGTCGGACGCCACCTCGGGCACATACGGCTTCTCCGTCTTGAACGCGTGCCCGCGAGGGAGCAGCAGCATCTGAAGCATGCTGAGAGATGTAGTGTTCGAAGAGAGAGGGGAGAAGAGAGGAAGGACGGCGAGGAGGGATCGGAAGGGGAATGAGAGGGGACAGAGGGAAGGAGGGAAGGAGGGAAGGAAGGAGGGAAGGAGAGAAGGAGGGGAGGAGGGAGGAGGGTGGCGGTCAAGAGGGAACCGTCAGCTTTTGGAGCCCGAAATTTGGCCAAGATCAGCTCGGGTCAGGCTCAATCAAAGGAAACGAGTAGGCAGGCGACGGGAGTGGTTGCCAGGGGCGAGCTGGTAGATGAAGGGGAGGAACCCGTCAAAGACTGAAAGGGAGCTCGCGCGGGCGCTGCGCCATCGAGCGGACGGGGCGCCGGAGGCCGCCTCATGATCTGAGCAGCAGCCCCTGGGCCCGCCCCTCCCACGATTTCGGGCGCCAATCGTGGACGGCACCCTCGAGGGATCGACGACGACAGAGATGAGCGACAGGACGAAGGGCGAGAGGGCAGCCTGACGAGTCGGCTCGGTCGCGGGCGATTTTGCCTCCGAAGGGGCTCGGCCTCCGCCGGTCGATCGCCTTCCGTCCGAGGGGCGCGTCCTCGTGTGCGCCTCTGCGATGGACGGCAAGCGAGCACGCTACGTACGACCTGTCGCTCTCCACTCTCCATCACCCGCTCGTCCTCTTGCCGCAAGATGGGCTACCCTCCGTCCGACCTCCCCTCGATCACCTACCGCCAGCAGCCGCTCCAGGACCGCGTGCGCTGGTTCCACCTCGTGCCGCTCCTCCTCGTCCTCCCCTACGTCAAGCAGTCGCTCGACGACATCCTCTTCCCGGCCCCGACGCCGGCCTTCGTTCTCGATGGCCTAGCCCAGTGCGCCGAGCTCCAGGCGCCGGCGGCCTTCCGGGCGCGTTTAAAGTCGGAGAAACGTACTCATAACGACCGCTTCGTTCCGGGCACGGAGGCCCGGCTCCTGACGAACGGCACGCTTTGGACCGGCCTCGACTACGGCAACGAGGTCGTCCACGGCGGGTCGATCCTGCTCCGCGACGGCCTCATCCACGCCGTCGGCCAGCACGCCGACGTCCTCACGCTGCTCACCAAGCGCGAACGCCAGCACGTGAAGGAGGTGGACCTCCGAGGAGCTTGGGTCACGCCGGGTACGTTGCCCTCTCGCGCCCTTCCGTCCCCTGCCGCCTTTCGCTCCGCAGGCCGACGCTGATGTACTTCTCCGCAAACCCTCCTTCGTGGCTCAGGTATCGTCGACATGCACAGCCACCTCGGCGTCTCGTCCTCGCCCGAGCTCAAGGGCTCGGACGACACCAGTCGGTCCCGCCCTGCCTGGACGCGTCGCGCCGCGCAGGCCGCCCGCTGACGCACCATGCCCTTCGCCGGCCGCACCCCCTTCGTCAGACTCGGTCAAGGCGCCCATCCTGCCCTGGCTTCGCTCCATCGACGGCATCAACACTCACGACGCAGCGTTCAACCTCTCGATCGCCGGCGGCTTGACAACTGCGCTCATTCTTCCCGGGTGCGCCCCTCGCGGCCGTCCACGCCAATCTGACCACAGTCACGCTGACGTCGCCTCCCAATTTCAGGTCGGCCAACAACATGGGCGGCCAGGCCTTCATGATCAAGCCGCGCCAGACGGCTGAGAACACGCCGGCCTCGCTGCAGGTGCGTCGTTCCGGCCGCCCTGCCTTTCCTCCGCCGATGCTCGGTGCGCTGACGCCGAGATCCTCCCGTCAATCTTGCAGGTCGACCCCCCCTTCGTCATCGACAAGGATGGCGGCATCAAGCGGACCGGTCATTGGCGTGTGCGTTCAATCGGCAGCTCCCTATTCGCATGTCTTTCGCGCGAATGCTGAACCGCCCGTCGTCTCGCCCCCCTACCCGCGTCCTCCAGCACTCCAAGATGGCGACCGGCGAGAACATCCACGGGCTCTATGGCGACACGAGGCTCGACCAGGCCTGGCACTTCCGCGAAGCCTTTGCCAAGGCGGCCGAGCTGCGCGACAAGCAAGATGCCTGGTGCGCCACCGGCAAGGCCAACGCGGACGAGTTTCCCGTCGACAACAAGTGGGAGGCGCTCGCCGACGCTCTTCGGGGCAACCTGCGAACCAACGTACACACGTACATGACGCACGACATCGGGATGCTGGTCCAGCTCTCGAACGAGTTCAAGTTTGAGCTGGCCGCGGTTCATCACGCGCACGAGGCCTACCTCGTGCCCGAGACGCTTAAGAAGGCCTACGGCACGACGCCGGCGGCCGCCATCTTTGCGACCAACGCACGCTACAAGCTTGAGGCCTTGCGCGGGTCCGAATTCGCGCCCAAGCTGCTCGCCGACGCCGGCATCTCGGTCGTCATGAAGTCTGATCACCCCGTGCCTGCCATCCTTCACCCTTGCTCGTAGACGCTGCCGCCTGCTGACAACTTAGACCGCCCTGTAGGTCCTCGACTCTCGCTTCCTACTCTACGAGGCGCAGCAGGCGCACCTCTACGGCTTGCCCGCAGCCATCGCCCTCAGCTCGGTCACGACGACGCCTGCCCGCGTCCTCGGCGTCGACCACCGGCTCGGCAGCCTGCGCGCGGGCAACGATGGCGACCTCGTCGTTTGGGATTCACATCCGCTCCAGCTCGGCGCGACGCCCGTCCAAGTCTACATCGACGGCATCGCCCAGCTCGAAGCGCCGCACCACGCAACCCGGTCCAAGGCCTCGCTCCAGGCCCTGCCCAAGGTGCCCGATTGGGGCAACGAGGCCCAGATCCACAAGGACGCCCGGGGCGACCCCGACTACGCCGCCCTTCTCAAGGGCAAGTCGGCTCTCCACGGCGACGTCGCCTTCGTCAACGTCCGCAACGTCTGGATCCGGGGCGAGAGTGAGGACGGACTCGTTGACCTGGCCGCTGACGAGGAGGTCGGGCCCAAGACGGTCCTCATCCGCGACGGCAGGATTGCGTGCGTCGGCCGCGCCTGCGCCGGCGAGTCGCTCGTCGGGCTCGACTTGGTGGACCTCAAAATGGGGTCGATCCTTCCCGGTCTTATCTCGTTCGGCTCGACCCTCGGTCTAGGAGAGATCGTCGCCGAGAAGGTACGGTTTCCAACCGACGCCAGGCCATGCTCCTCTCTCGCTAAGTTCGATGTCGTCCCCCCTCGTAGTCGACCATGGACGGTCGCGTCAAGTCGAACGAGGTCCTCACCCTGGCCGTCGACGGCGCCTCCTTCGCTACTAAGGATGCTTTGTACGCTCCGATTCAAGATTACGTTGCGCAGGGCGTCGCTGACTTCGTGTGCCCCTCTTAGGATCGCCGCCCGCTCTGGCGTCTCGGTGGGCATCACCGCCCCGGTCGCTTCGTCGCAGGTCGCTGGTCTCTCTTTTGCCTTCGACACCGGTGCTCCGCACCCGCTCTCTTCACACGCCGTTCTGCAAGAGGTCGTCGCGCTCCACGTGACGGCCGGCCATGCCGCCTCCGAGCCAATTTCTACGCAGATCGCCAACCTACGCAAACTGCTCCTCGGCCAGGCACCCGACGCTGCCGGCTACTGGGCCAAGGCCGCCAAGGGCGACATCCCGGTCGTGATCGCCGTCGACAAGCTCGACGTGATGGCGCGTTTGATCAACCTCAAGAAGGAGGTCCAACACACGAACGGCACGAGCCCTCGATTTGTCTTCCACGGCGCGACCGAGGCGCACGCCGTGCGGTCCCTCCCGTACTCCCGACCTCCCCACTTAAACGGACCCTGACTGACCCGTCGCCCATGCTCAACTCCTTCAGATCGCGCACGAGCTGGCGGCCGCCGACATTGGCGTCATCGTCGCTGGGCGGCCCTTCCCAACTGGATGGGACCAGCGCCGCGTCGAGGCCGGCCTGCCTCTCACCCAACGCGCCGCTGTCGACACGCTCATCCGCGCCGGAGTCGTGGGTTCTGGCAAGCCATCCCGCTTATCTATCCCTCTCGCTGACTTCTTCTCTCGCTCCTCGTCCAGACGGTCGGTCTCGGCATTGCCGAGGCTTGGGCGGCGCGCAACACCCGTTTTGAGAGCGGCTGGGCCTACCTCAACTCGGACGTCCTCGACGAGAAGGCGGCCTACGCGCTCTCGTCGCACAACCTCGAGAAGCTGCTCGGGCTCAAGGTCTCGCGCGATTTTGCCGAGCGCGATTGGGTCGCGGTCGCCGGCGAACTCTTCTCTTTCGAGGGAAAGGTCGTGGCCAAGGGTGGTGCCGACGGCGTCGCGCTCTTTTAAGCGAGCGGGCAGGATTGCATGCATCGTTCAGTGGATCAGTCGTGTGCGAGCAAGCCGTAGGAGAGTCGCAGGAGACGGTTGCGATGCGCCTCTGTGTCGACTGCTCGTGCAGCCTGTTCGGCTCGACGCGTCCGGCCGTCGGGCTCGTTCGGACGCGCCGCGGCTCGACCAACCCGCACGCCGGCGAGCGAGATGACCTTCGGCCTCGTGCGGGCTTCAGATGTCCTGCAACAGCCATCTTTCGCTCGCTCGCCCTTCCCCCCCCCCCCACCTCCGCGCCTTTCTCTCCCATGTCCAACTTTCTCCGCAACGGCAAGAAGATCGTGGCCATCGGCCGGTGCGTCCCCCGACCCGCCGCAGTCGGACGAAGCTGTCGCTCTTCTCCGAGCTGGCTGACCTCGCCCAATGCACGCACTTCACCCCCAGTAACTACAAGGCTCATGCCCTTGAGCTCAAAAATGCCGTCCCCAAGGAGCCCTTCTTCTTTCTGAAGCCGACGACGTCCTACGTCCAAGACGGCGGCCTAGTCGAGATCCCCAGGGGCGTCGAAGTGCATCACGAGAGTCGGTCCCGGGTCTCTCCTGCTGCTCGCGCTGGCGTCTGCGAACCGACCCGTCCGGACTAATCGAGCTGGCTCTCGTGCCTTCAGTCGAACTCGGCGTCGTTATCGGCAAGACTGGCCGGGATATCTCGGAGGTCAATGCGATGGAGCACGTCGCTGGCTACGGTGAGCAGCAGGCCCGAGGCCGGACGCCTGTTGACGCGCCGCGCAGGGACGACTGGCTGCTGACCCGAAGCGATCACACCGTCTGCCAGCGCTCGCCATCGACATGACCGCGCGCAACGTTCAGGATGCGGTCAAGGCCAAGGGCCTGCCCTGGAGCACGGCAAAGGGTGCGTCTGGCGCAGCATCACGAGCGAGGCAACGCTCCTGCTGATGAAGCGTCTGCCTGGCAGGCTTCGACACGTTCAACCCCATCTCGGGCTTCATTCCCAAGAGCGAGATCGTCGACCCGCACAACCTGAAGCTTTGGCTCAAGGTCCGTCGACTCTGTCGCACTGTGATGCGACATGCGCGCTCTGCGGGCTGACGGTCGCACGTCTACGACCTCTGCGCCGCCCAGATCAACGGCGAGACGAAGCAGGACGGCGTCACCTCCGACATGCTGTTCCAAATCCCCCGGCTGATCTCGCACGTCACCAGTATCATGACGCTCGAGGTAAGTTTGCCGGCCCTTCGATCTTTGCTCCTCGCGCACGCGGTCCTGACCGCCTCTCGTTCTTCATCTGTCGCTTGCAGGAGGGAGACGTTCTGATCACTGGTCCGTCTCGGCCGTCGCGCCCGATCGAGTCGCTGAGCACTGCGAGCTGACCTTTGCTGTTCCTTCTGCACCAGGCACCCCGTCCGGCGTCGGCCGCATCCACGCCGGAGACAAGATCACGTCGGGCCTGGCGACGGCTGAGGGCAAGGAGATTGCGACGCTGAGCGTCGGCGTGACGGACCGCCAGGGCGGCTACGTCTTCTCGGGCTAGAGAGATTCTGCGGGCGACCGAAGGATCGATGCATTGTACTCGCACCAGCGGGTTGGCGCTCGCAGGCAGGATGGACGAGTAGCAAGTCGAGCATGACAACGGCGACGCCGACGCCGCTAGCTAGCGCCGGGTTGGGTGTGGTGGCCTGGGCCTTGCTCCGTGCCCCGGGGCTGTGGGTGGGCGTGCGGGGTGGCCGGGGCTGTCTGGCTCATCGGCCGAAGGAAAACTCGAGTCAGGGCCGCCGCGGGCGCCTCGCCCTCTGCGCGCTTCGCCTTCAGCCCACAGGCCGCCGAGCCCTGTCCGAACCCCCTCCCTCCCTCCCACCAACGACCCGCCACCACCCCACGCCAGAGCACACACACTCTCCCTCTCTTTGCAGCGCAAAGTCTGGTCTCTCGCTCTCGCTTCCTCCGGGCTCCCGTCTCCCTTGCCTCCCACCGGCTCGTAGAACCCACGCAGCAGCGCTCCCGCAGCCCACATCATGCTCCGCTCCTCGACCCGGCTGCTCGCCCGGCGCGCCGCACCGACGCCTTCGTCGGCCACCCTCGCCCTCCCGGCGGTCCAGTCGCGGCGGTACAACTCGGCCTCGATTGGTAACATCCCGCCTTCCAAGGGCTCGGCCTTTGCCATGTCGCCCGAGGCCAAGATGCGGCTCAACGCCCAGTCGCGCCTCATTAGCGGCAGCGCAAAGAAGGCCGCCCAGGCCGGCACGGCAGCAGCAGTGTGAGTCAAATATCTCTGCCAGTTCCGATCTCAGGAGGTCCGCGCTGCAGGTCGACTCGTCTTGTGCGGAGTCTGGCTTGCCGTCTGTGCGGAGCTGTTTTGTGGCGAAAGAGCTCTGGCGGCGAGACCTTCGACTTGCCGCCCGCAGTTCGCTCGCGCGTCTGACGGAGGTCTTTGACCCAAGGTGGACCTCGGGCTGATCGTCTCTCGCCTTCTCTGCCTGCAGCCGTCCCGCCCCCTCGCCTAATTTCCAGGCGACGCCCCATCATGCGCCGCCTAAGCACATTCAGAACGACACCGAGTGGGACCACAGGTGCGTCGCCAAACCGCGCAACTGGGTGGAGGCGTCACTTACAGCCGCTGACTCGAGCCGTGCATAAAATCGCAGCTTCGTCGGAAAGTCAGGCGGCGAGATCTTTCACGAGATGATGCTCCGGCACGATGTCAAGGCCGTCTTTGGCTACCCCGGTGTGCGTCATACTGCTCTGCTTGTGTCTGTGCCGCTGTGACAGCCCAGCTCACCGTCCGCGCCAAACCTCTTTGTCGTTCAGGGTGCCATCCTGCCCGTCTTTGACGCGATCCACAACTCGCCTCACTTCGAGTTTGTCCTGCCCCGGCACGAGCAGGGTGCCGGTCACATGGCCGAGGGCTACGCTCGCGTCTCGGGCAAGCCCGGTGTCTGCCTCGTCACCTCGGGCCCGGGTGCGACCAACGTTGTCACGCCCCTCCAGGACGCCATGTCGGATGGCATCCCGATGGTCGTCTTTTGCGGCCAAGTCGCCACCTCGGCGATCGGCTCGGACGCCTTCCAGGAGGCCGACATCGTCGGCATCACCCGGTCGTGCACCAAGTGGAACGTCATGGTCAAGGACATCTCTGAGCTCCCCCGGCGGATCAACGAGGCCTTCAAGATTGCCACCTCGGGCCGGCCCGGTCCCGTTCTCGTCGACCTGCCCAAGGACGTCACCGCCGGCATCCTCCGCCACCCGATCCTCATCAAGTCGATCACGCCCGGCCAGTCGCCGTTCATCCCGTCGACGCCGTCGACGCCGGCCTCGCAGGACGAGGAGCTCATCCAGTCGGCCGCCGACCTCATCAACCAGGCCAAGAAGCCCATCATCTACTGCGGCAACGGCGTCCTGTCCTCGCCTCGCGGCCCGGAGCTCCTCGAGCTTCTCTCGCGCAACGGCAACATCCCCGTCACGACCACGCTCCAGGGCCTCGGCGCCTTTGACGAGCACATCGAGGACCGTTCGCTCCACATGCTCGGCATGCACGGTTCGGCCTACGCCAACCTGGCCATGCAGGAGGCCGACGTCATCATCGCTCTCGGCGCCCGGTTTGACGACCGCGTCACCGGCAAGGTCGACAGTGAGTGGTTCTATTGGCAGCAGCCAGTCGTCGCGCGCATGAGGCATCCAACTGACCGCCTTTGCGCCCTGTCTGTAGCCTTCGCCCCTGCCGCGCGCGCCGCCTCGCTCCTCGGCAAGGGCGGCATCATCCACTTCGAGATCATGCCCAAGAACATCAACAAGGTCGTCCAGGCGACTATCCCTGTCCTTGGCGACGTCGTCGCCAGCATGGAGACGCTCGTCCCCAAGATCACGCACGCGCCCCGGTCCGACTGGTTCGCCCAGATCAAGGAGTGGAAGGACAAGTACCCGTTCACGTTTGAGGCCTCCAAGCCCGGAGAGCAGCTCAAGCCGCAGGAAGTCATCGTCGAGCTCGACCGGGCCGCCGACCGCATGGGCAAGGAGAACGTCATCGTCGCCACCGGCGTCGGCCAGCATCAGATGTGGGCCTGCCAGCACTACCGCTGGCGCCAGCCCCGGACGTGGGTTTCGTCGGGCGGCCTCGGCACGATGGGCTTCGGCGTCCCCTCGGCGATCGGCGCCAAGGTTGCTGCGCCCGAGAAGATTGTCGTCGACGTCGACGGCGATGCCTCGTTCTCGATGACGGCGATGGAGCTGGCGACCGCGGCCCAGTACAACATTGGCGTCAAGATTCTCATTCTCAACAACGAGTTCCAGGGCATGGTCCTCCAGTGGCAGGACCTCTTCTACGACAAGCGCTACTCGCACACGGCCATGACGGGCAACCCCGACTTTGTCAAGCTGGCCGAGTCGATGCACTGCAAGGCCCTTCGCTGCACCTCGCTCGAGGACCTGCCGGCGAAGATGAAGGAGTTCATGGAGTACGACAACTCGAAGCCGATCGTTATGGAGTGCGTCGTCACCCGGAACGAGCACGTCTACCCGATGGTCGCCGCCGGCAAGTCGCTCGACCAGCAGACTCTCCACCCGATGCTGCGCGAGGTCACCCCGGCCGCCCAGTAAAGGGCGTCTCGTCTGCCTCTCGATCCCGCCCCTCCCCCCCCCATTTCCCAATCGACCTTCCCCCCTATTCTCCTCCATCTCACTCCGCCGTCGCCGCGCTTCGCATGTACCCCCTCCCCTCCCCCGCTCTCGCCTCTCGTCCCAAAAGGCTCCGTCGGGCCCCCTCGCATCTCTACACTTCCGCTCCGTGCCCCCCTTGCTCTCCTTTCTCTTCCCCTTTCACGACGTGTTGCTCCCTCAGGCAGTCTCATTGTATGATACGCAATTATCGCAACCGAAACACGCGTGCGTCGTGCCTCGAAGCGCCCGGCGGTCGCAAGCTCCGCCCATGCCCGTCGAGACGTGATCCGCCTCATTCTCTGCAACTGAGAGAAAGTTCGACAAGGGACACAGGATACTCCGCGGCAGGCACGCCCCCCTGGGCTCAGTCGTGCCGCGGCCGGAATACTACCTTCCGCACTTTTCGTTGGTCGAAGAGCCGGTAGGCCTGTCCGGGCGAGATTTTCGTCATCAGGTCAGCTCTCGGACGTCGGTGTCGCGGCTCTCGACGGCTGCTGTGCGTACCTCGGGGGCGTCTTTCAGATCCATCCAGTGCGAGACGAAGCCGCTGCCGGCGCCGTCGACGCCCTCAAACAGCGCGCGCTTGGCCCGGAGGACCTCGAGCGCCTCTGGGAACTCGGCCCGCACCGGGCACCGCCCCCAGGCTGCACGCAGGTTGAGATCGTACGTCTCTGGGCCCGAGAGGAGGGAAGGGTCGTTGTGGACGCCGACGGAAGAAATGACCCCGAACGGCCGGATGAGCGAGAGGGCCGTCTTGTACGCGGGCTTCAGACTAATGACCCGGACGAAACCCACAGGCGCGTCTGTCGTCAGCGAGAGGCCGAGATGTTTGGAGGCAGGCGTAGAAACGCACCCGACGACCTCAAGCACTGCATCAGCTCCGCGCCCGTTGGTCCTGGCTCGGATGACCGCCTGTGGGCTCTCGTCGCCCTGGCCGTCGAGGTGAAGCGGAATCGCGCCGTGTCGGCCGGCCTGGTCGAGCCGCTCCTGGACGCTGTCGACCGCATAGAGGTTTCCTGGCCGGACCCACATCGAGGCCGAGGTGATGGCGCAGATGCCGACGGGCCCGCAGCCGACGACGACGACGACGGCGTCGGCGAGCTCGGCCTCGGGCAGCATGCGCCGTGCGTTGGACGAGGCGTGGTGGCTGGTCGAGAGCGGACGCCGGGTCAGCGGAGTCCAGGACCAGCGCCTTTAACACAACCTAGACGTACCCGGTCGGAAGGATGTCGGCCAGGACGACGAGGATCTCATCCGAAAGATCCTCTGGCGCGTGGAACAGCGTCGAGTCTGCAGGGCGGGCGTCGTGCTTAGCAGTCGTCGGCCAAGGCGAGCTGCGCGCCGAATTCGCGACGAACCTCCCAGGGGCACCCTGACGTATCCGGCCTGGCAACCGTCGAGCGTCGGGCTGCCAAAGAGTCTGCTCTCGTCGCACCGGCTGGTGAGACCCCTCTTGCAGTACCAGCACGAGGCGCACGACGTTGTGAAGGGCGAGACGACGCGCTCGCCGACGGCAAAGGTCTCCCCGGCAAGCTTGCCGACGGCATGGACGACCCCGACCAGCTCGTGCCCGAGGATGAAGCCGGCCTCGGGCCGCTCAAGACCGCGGTACAGATGGAGGTCCGAGCCGCAAAGAGCCGTCGCGGTGACTTGGGAGGCGGTGGGTCGGGTCAGTTGTGCTGGGTGCAGCAGGCAGATAAGGGAGCTCGACGCGCACCCTTGACAATCACGTCGCGCTCGTGCTTAATCTCGGGGATCGGCCGGCGCTCGACGGTGATGCTGCAGCGGGCCTCGTCATCGTCGGCCGCGGCCGAGTAGCCATTGTAGATGACGGCGTCCATGGCGTGTGTGGGATGAGGTCAGGGGCGTGTCGTGTCGCTGTCGTTCCCGTCAAGCGAGCGCGACGACGGCGCTTCGGACCTCGCGAGCCGAAGGCCCCTTTCGTCCCGGGCGCGGGTTCAGCAGGCGGCCGCGAGCGAGCAGGCCGCCGACGGGCGCGGACCGCTACCAGACTCTGCTAACACGCAGGCCGAACAGACGCTGCACAGTCTGGAGCTGCCCTTCGGCCCTGACGTTGACCCTTCCGTGCCTGCTGCTGCTGCTGCTGCTGCCTGCCTTGCTGCCGCTCTCTCCCGCCGGCCTCGCCCGTCGATCGCGCCCTCCCGTGACGCGTTCGCTGTTGCTGCGCGCGGGCGGGCGGGTGGGCGGGCGGTGCTCGGTGGGCTGACAGTCTCATCCTCCCTCCGAACACCCAGCAACCAACCCTCCCTCCATCACCCAGACATCATGGCCTTCCTAGGTGCGTCAGTGAAGATCAACCGGCCGTCGAAGACTGCGCAAGCTGACGCGTGACAACTTGTCGCGACGCCCTCCGACCGACAGGTCTGTGCCCTGCTCCCTAGCTCGCTTCGTATCCTCGAGCCGCCTTCCCTTGCTGATGCTTCCCAACATGCCTCCTCGCCTGATCATTTTGCAGCCAAGAAGATCGGCAAGCGCGCGTTCGCCTCTCATTTGGCTGCTATTGAGCCCCGTGACACCCTCTATGAGGATGCCGTCAGCGGTTCCAAGAAGCGCGTCCGGGTGCGTCTCTTACGCCACCCGCTCACACCCCTCCGAGGCTTCCCCTCGAGAGCTGCCTCGCTGATGTCCAGCCCCTTCTTCATCCGCAGCGCGAGCTGCCACGTACGCGCGGTCCGCTATCTGCATGGGAAGCGGCTGATGTTCTATGCTGATGCCTGTGATCGGCCCCCGTCGTTCCATAACCACTCGCAGCTGGCCTGAGCCCTAAGGAGGCCAAGGTGCTCAAGAAGCTGCGCTCCCGGGCCCACTACCTCGACAAGGGCATGAACTTCTGTGGATTTCGCGTCGGCTGGACGTTCTTCATCGGCCTGATCCCTGTCTTGGGAGACATCATCGACGCGCTGCTCAATTACAACCTCGTCGTCAAGAAGGCCCGCAAGGAGCTCGACCTGCCCGACTTTCTCGTCGCTCAGATGATGTTCAACAATGCCGTCTCGGCTGGCGTCGGTCTCGTCCCACTCGTCGGGGACCTCATCCTCGGCGTCTGGAAGGTGAGCGCCTCCTGCGACTGTCTGAACCTGTCGTATGTGTTGACATGTCGCTTGCTTTCTCGCGACCTAGGCTAACAGCAGGAACGTCCACCTCGTCGAGGAGTATCTCTCGTGAGACCTCTTGCTTCCTTGCTCCCAGCGGCCTGAAGGTCACTAAAAATGCTTGGGCTGACACGCGCTCACCTTTCCTTCTCATAGCTTGAAGGCTCAGGAGTCTCCGTACCGGTCCGATCAGCCTGCCTACGGCGGCGTCGCGAGCTCGACGGCCGGGCCTGCCCAAGCCCCAATCGCCGCCCCACCGCTGCCACTCAAGGGCGCCGGCAAGCCTGGACGCAAGTGACCTGCCGCCAGCTCGATGCAAGGACCCGCCCCGCTGCAGCAGCACCGGAGGACACCTCCAATATTCCCCTTCCACGCGAAGGGCACCCAGCTCACGACTTCGCTAGGACACATGACGATACACGACGCTTCCCGCTGGCCTCAGCTCGCTGCCTTCCGCTCGGCCGCCTCGGCGCGCTCCCTGCGCCATTCCGGGCCTCTGCGCAGGATGACTAGCGGCATCCAGGCAAAGGCGAGGCAGATGCCGGCGATGACGACCTGTGGCGATCCGGGTGAGCAGAATCAGCAACAGTGGCTTCAACGGGTGAGCTAGGCGAGAGCAGGGCAACTGACAAAGGCCCAACCGGCGCCCAGCTTCTGGATCATTGGCTCGATGGCTGCTGTCCCGGCTGCCCCGAAAAGGCAGCTGCATTAGGAGAAGGAAGGGTCAGCCTGCGTTCTGCAGCCGATGCCGATTGAGGCGACACGCACCGGGCGAAGTTGTTCGACGCAGTGATCGAAGAACCTCTCCCCGGTTGCAGGTCGATCAAGACGGTGGACGCGATCGACATGAGAGGGCTGCGACGCAGACAGGGCATCAAGTCAGCACATCTGTGACAGCGTCCGAGGTCGTCGAGTATACGCACGTTCCGCAGGCTCCGATGAAGAACTCGCAGATGATGGGCACGGAGATATGTGCGCCAGACTCGATCGACCAGCCGAATCCGATGTTGGCTAGGATGAAGATTGTGAAGAGGAGGGGTGTCCAGCGCAGGCGCGCGCGCTCGAGAGGGAAGAGGTGGATCGGCGTGTCGAGAGGCATCGTCTGCTTGAGTCGGCGAAAGTCGTAATCGAGCACGCGGCCGATGGCAAACGAGCCGACGAGACAGCCGCCGCCGTTGGCAAGGTAGGTCAGGCCGATCTCGATCTCGATGAGACCGTAGCGAGACTCGAAGAGCGAGCTTGCCGCGGTAAGGACGCAGTAGAAGGCCGCATATGAACAAGCGTTGCACCAGAGCAAGAGGAAGACGTCGGGGTGGAGTATTAACTTGAGCGAGTCGAAAGGCTGGATGAGGTGCCAGCGCTCGCGGAAGGGCATCGTCGGCGGTTCTTCGAACTCGTCCGTCTTGGCCTCGACGTCGCTCGCTGGCGACTTTGATGCGGCTCGCCGGCGTCTCAGAAGAGCGACGATCGTCATGTTGAGCGCCGGCGGCCGTCGATCACCGGCACCGACCAGCGTCCGAAGCGTCTCAGGGAACGTACTAGAGGCGAAAGGCCGACCATTAGCAGTGCGATGCAGAGAGACGAGCGAGGCTGCGCACTCACAAGACAAGGGGCACGAAGAGTACAGCACTTGAGATGACGAGAAGCCAGAAGATCGCCCTCCACCCGAGGTACTGGGCTAGGATACCGCCGAGGACAGGGCTGCAGGAGATAGAGCGCAGATGTCAGCGGCTTTGCCAGAAGTATAAGACCACCGTTGCTTGGCACGTACGCACCCGATCGCAGGCCCAAGCATGACTCCTGCGCAGACGGAGGGACGACGTTCAGTCTCCGTGACAGCAATCTCAGCGTACATTTTCGCTCAGAAGCAGGGACTCGCCGAGCTGATACCAGGCAAAGAACGACCCCCGCTCGTGCGGCTCAGTGATGTCGCCGAGGACGCCAGCGCCGAGCGCGTACGTACACGCCCCGCCGGTGGCCTGCAGCAGACGAAGCGCCATGAGCCCGCCGAAGCTCGAGGTCGGCACGAGCGCGAGGCCGATGCAGGCCGCGATGTAGAGGCTGAGGGCTGCGATAAGTACCGGCCTGCGGACCGACGACGCAAGGCAGGTCGTCAATTAGCTGGCTAAAGTGACGGCACGAACCGCCGCCGCAGACTCACCGGCGGCCTATAGCGTCGGCCGTGGACGCCCAGATCATAGGCGTGAGCCCCTGGGCGATCAGGTAGATCGAGAGTGTGAGGTTGATGGTCTTGATGCTCTCGTTGAAGGCCTCAGAGAGGACGGGGAGGGCGGGGATATAGATCTGGTGAAGCAGGTAAATGGTCAGCAGGTTGCTTTGGCAGCAGGGGGTAGCCAGGCACACTGACGTTGGCGCCGAGTGGGCCGAGGAAGGCGACGGAGGCGACGGTCGCCACGATGTAGGCCGTCATGGCGGGCGAAAAGGCCCTGTGGGCATGCTTGACGACCGGTGACGGAGGCGGCGACGGGTCAACGGCCTCCAGGTCGTCTGCCGGCAAGGACGAGGTCACTACAAGGGCTCGATCGGCGAGAGGGTCCCCGGCCGCCGAGCCCAAGGCGACCGCGGCGGCGACATCGGGTTGGGGCTTGTTGCTGATCATGGAGGTCTGCTCTGTAGCTGTAGGACGTCTGAGTGAGAGGTGAAGGTCATGGTCGTCGTCGAGGGCGCGCGAGTCAGGCGAGCGCACGAAGGTGAAGAGTCGGCGCGGGACGAACTGCTGCGGCGGCGGAGAAGGCCGGCTCCGACGATGCTGCCGAGGCCGATGGCCGAGGCCGCCGCCGTCGTCGCGTCCGACCCGGCTGACGGTTCGTCGGTCGCCTGTCGACCAGCATCTCCATCGCCCACTGCTCTTCACTCGCCATGTCCACCCCTTCGCAGAAGTACGGTCCCGGCCAGAGCATCCCGCCCTTGGCCTTCTTGAAGACACACTTGACGGCCTCGATCCCAGCGCCAGAGGCCGACCTCCGAGGCAGGGTCGCTATCGTCACGGGCGCCACGGCTGGGTCCGTGCTCCTGCCGCCATCTCCCTGAGCTCGGATCAAGCGTGGCACACGCATCCTGCGTACCGGCAGGGGCTGTGTTTCGCTGAGCTCGGAGCGTGCTCTTGTGCTTACGGTCTGACTCCCTTCTTCTGCGTCATCGTCCCTCTGCAGCCTCGGCTACGAAGCCTGCGTTCACTTCGCCCGGCTCAACATCTCGACCCTCATCTTTGCCGTCCGCAACCCCAAGAAGGCCGAGACGGCCGAGCAGCAGCTCTACAAGGACGTTCCGTCGTTCCGCGGCAAGGTCAAGGTCATCAAGCTCGACTACGACAGCTTCGAGAGCGTCCGCTCGTTCGTCCGGGAGGTCGACTCGGCCGTCGAACGGCTCGACTTTGCCGTCCTCAACGCCGGCGTGTTAAACCAGACCTACCAGCAGACGCCCGACGGCTGGGTCCAGGATATTCAGGTCAACGTGCTGTCGACCGGCCTGCTCGCCGCCCTTCTCTTGCCCAAGCTCTCAACGACGGCCAAGCTCCCACTTCCTGCGGAGGCTTCGCCCCTCGGCATTAAGCCTCAGCTGCACATCGTTGCCTCAGAAGGTGCGCCAGAGCTCGCAGTCGGTCCGCGCTCTTTGCCTTGTTTTAACCATGTCTTACTCCGCACGTCTGCCAGTCCACTACTGGATTGTTGAGAAGACGATCCGCCAGTTGACGAGCACAAAGACCGGCCTCCTCGACCTGCTCTCCTCGCGCGCCTTCTTTGACAGCCTCCCGTCCGGCGAGATGTACAATCTGACAAAGGTAAGCATTCGCCGCTCATCCATGCGCTGGGTCCCGTTCTGACCGCGCCTCCTGAAGATTCTCGATGTCATGCTCGGCCGCAAGATCGGCGCCCTCGCGGCGGCAGCGGACGTTCAGGTCACCTCTTCTTCCCCCGGCCTCTGCAAGTCGGGCTTCCGCGACGGCATGGGCGCCATCGCTGCCTGGTGCGTCTGGCAGCTGCTTCTTCTCAATCTTCCTATAGCTGACCGCCGTGAATCCCTCTGGCGTCAGGCTCTTGAACCTCGTCGCCTGGTACCCTTCCTTCGGCACGCGCAACTACTTCTCCGCCATGCTTCAGCCTCACCCGCAGGGCGCCTTCATCTTCGCCGGCAAGGAAGCCGCTCCCTCGACGTTTGCTTGCTCCGAAGAGGGCGTCGCCTTCGAGGACGTCTTCTGGGAGGAGGCCTCGAGCCTCTGGATCAAGACTGCCCCAGAGGTCGAGGAGATCCTCCGCTCCTAAAGGCCCCCGGCGCCGCAAGCTGGCTCGAGTCCCTTTTGCTTTTCCGTCCCTCGTCGTCCTTCTTCCCCCCTGTTTCCCTTTTACCTTCCCTCTGGCCTCCTTCTCTGGTTTGAGATCTGTAGCAAACCTTCAGCAATACTTGCCGGGCCTTCTTCGATGCCTTGGTGAGCGTACGATGGCGACTGATGGAAGTCTGAAGAACGGACGCCTTCGCTCCGTCGACGCAAAGCTCATGCGCAGATGCGGACCGTTCCATCGAAGCCGCAGCTGGCGACCCGCAGCCGGCCGCTACCGGCCTCGCCCTCGGTCGCAGGTAGGACAAAGACGTCCCTCACGCGGTCGTTGCGGACGCCCGTCGTCGGGTGCTCGCCGTGCGCTCTGATCTGGGCGCGGACGCTGTCGAGGGAGAGTGCAAGCAGCGTCAGTCAGGCGGAGATTTACGGGCACTTCAGGAGGGAAGGCGTCTGACCGGCCCCGAAGATCAACAACCCGGACGCAGCCGTCGTCTGACGTGACGCAGACGGCCGACCCGTCTGGCGACCAGCTTTGTCGCGGATTCGAGAAGGCGTCCGATTCTGAAGGTCGGCAACGGTCAGCTGTGGACCAGAGACGTGAAGAAGGCTCGCCGAAAAGGTCGACCACGTACCCGAGCCGGTCCACAGCGTCGCCGCGCGCTGGGCGCTCAGGAACGGGTAGAGGAAGATGCGTGACGTCGACGAGCTCGCATGGTCGCCCGTCAGAAGCGAGATGAACTTATTCGACGGGTGGATCGCCAACGACCTGGTACGAACCGGTGCTTACAACCGCGTCAGCAGAGTCAAGGAAAGCCTTCGATCTGATGGGGGAGCACGCACAGGATGGAGAAGGACCTGCAGGCATGGAATGGTAGGAGGTCGTCAGCCGATCTGGCTAGCAGACCCAGGCAATCTGTCACTCACACCCAGGCGTCGCCGTTCGGATTGAGATTGAACTTGCGGATCTCGTAGTCGACCCCGACCTCTTGGCCGCCCTCGGGGAGCATGATGTACTTGAGCTGGTGGTCGCCCCGCTCGGTGTATGCGAGCCAGGCCTCCTCGTCGGCATCCAGAGGCCCAAAGACGAGGCCCTCGGGGTTGCCAGAGCACTCAAAGTTTCGGCGCAATACCCAGCGAAGCGGACAAGGCAAGTCTAGCGGGTCCTCTGCCAGCTCGTCGTCGGCTGCTCCCGCCGCGGGAGCCGCCGGGACCGAGGCTGGGTCGAGCGAGTAGAGTGCGATCGTGCGATCGTACGAGGCCGTCGCCAGCCACCGTCCGTCTGGTGAGAAGGCGACGCGGACGACAAACTTGGCGTGCTTGAACGTCTGGAGGACCTCGCCCTTGACGACGTCGAGGATCTTGGCCCTGCCGCGCCGACGTGCGAGCGTCAGCCTAGTCCGGTGAAACCACAGCCCAATTGTGCTGTTGGAGGGCTATGGACTCACGTGCCATCCATACTGCCCGTCAGAAGGAGTCTCGGCTCTGTCGGATGCGGCGCGACGCAGATGATGGCCGCCTGGTGCGGCTCAAAGATGTCCTCGACCTCGCCGGTGGCCAGTGACGTCAACTTGAGCGTCTTGTCGGCGGCCGTCGTCACGAGCACCGTCAACTGGGTCGTCTCGTATCTGGCGTCAGTGCAAGAGGCTCACAGTCAACTCTCGCCCTGGGTAGCCATCGTGTAAGGCAGCAGCAGCCGATCATCGACTGGACGCACTCGGCCGTCGACGTGTTGAAAGCGCGCCGTGGGACGGTATGCGACCGGACTGTGAGCACGTTGCCGCTATGGATAGCGCCCAGCGTCTGGACGGTCGCCTGCGGTACGGCCTCGTCCGGGAGCTCGAGCTTGAGAACATCTTCTGCGATGTCGACCTTCTCAACGACGAGCGCCCGGAGCGACTGCGCCAGCTGCTCGGCGTTGTGCTCCTCGACGAGCGAGCGTAGGCTCGGGACCTCAGACGAGGCCGGGCCGGCTGAGGGCTCCGACGTTTGTGTCTCGGCGAGGAACGCCTCGAGAGATGCATGATACTAGGAGCAAGGGGAAGCAAGACGGGTCTGTCAGGAGATGTCAGACGAGCGACGACGATGAGCGGTCGATCAGAGCACGCGATGGTGCCGAGGCCAGGGCACACGCACGCCAGAGTCGAGCAGGAAGCGGGCGACGACGTCGTGGGGCGAGACGACCGCCCTAGCCGAGGAGGATGCGGACATTGCGAGGGCGCGAGAATGCTCCTGCTCGTATGCGTGTGGACGTCTGGCGAGCGAGGGCGAAGGGGGCTCGAGCCGGGTGATGGTTCTCGGTCGACGTGCCGACGGACAACGAGCGCAGCAAGCTGCGAGGCCCGCCCTCTGCTCGCCGCCTCCCCCTCCTCCAAACCTCATCCCAAGTCAGAGGAGGTCGGGCGGCCAGGCCCGAGCTAACCGACAGGCTGCGAGACCGCTGTGATGCTCACCTCATGTCCCGAGCCGAGCATCACAGGGTATGCGCCCCCTCTTGATCGAGCTCGACGCGCAGCCTAGCGAGGCCTGCCCCCCGCCGTCGCCTTCATTTCGACGCTCGGGGGGGCCGAGAGCCCTCGCTCGCTCGCCGCGTGGTGCCAGACTGCACGGGGTCCGAGAAATGGCATAGCAGCCGGACCGGCCATGCTGCACGTGCTCCGCCGCCCAAGACCCGAGGTTGCTCACGGAAGGGCAGGAGCGCGCTCGGCCCTCTCTGCCTTCCAACGATCATCTGCTCGCCCGGCCGTCCTCTCGCCCGGTCCTTCTTCGCTGCTCTCTCTCTTGGATGTGCGTGTCGAAGACCTATCAGCATCTCTCTCGCCTTTCGACCGGTTTGCGACCTCCATCGAGCTGACGTTCCCACCGCCTCGTCCGTGCAGTCTGCGCCGGTGCCTGCCTCCGTCCATCGCGCAGCCGGCAGGTCGTCCCCTCAACCTCGCCATGACCGCGGCCTCGACTTCGGTCGCACTGGAGCCGTTGCTCTCTCGCTCAAGGGAGAGGTCGCCGTCCTCGCCTCGACTCGAGGGCCCGGGCTGGTCGCCGCCTCCGTCGCCCTTTGCCTTTGGCTCCCTCTCGCCGAAGGACCAGAAGGGCCGGCGCCGAGCGCTCGTCGTCCTTCTCCTGCTGGCCGCCGCCATTTTGGCCGGCAGCCTCTTCAAGCTCGACGATGGTGCTCTCAGGACCTTGCTACCGCAAACCTGGAGCGGGTCCGTCGGTGGCCCTGCGGCGCACCTTGCGCTGAAGGTCGGGCAGCGGCCGGGCGAGCACTTTAGAGGTCGGTCGGCTACCTCCGCCCCCGCTGAAACTGCCTTTGGTCGGCTGTCAGTCTCACCCGTGCTGCCACCTTCCGCTGCTCCAGACAGCCTGCGATCCGATCGACGTTACATCACCTCCTTCTCCCTCGCCGGCTTCAACAATCAGGCACGTCCCAATGGACTACTTCTCGCTGTGCATCACGACCGCAGCTGACCCCGTCGCTCCTGTCGACCCCCCTCCCCTTTGTGCCCGTCACACAGATCATCGGCGCAATGAACCTGCTGCATCTCGCCCACCTCCTCCAGCAGGAGCCATACCCGCTCCCGCATGTCGTCGTCCTTCCGCCGGTCACGCCGCATTACGCTCACCTCGACGCGACGGGCGCTACGGTCGGCCCTTACCCGCTCAGCAGCATCTTTGATCTGCCGTTGTTCGAGAAGACGACAAGAATAGCCGTCGTCAACTGGCACGACGTAAAGGACCTTGACACCGTCCACGACTTTGACGGCGCTGCCCGGGAGGACGTCGCCTGCTGGGCGCCCTGGTGGACCCAATTTGGCAGTCCCATCTCGGGCTGGACGATGGAGCGGCGACTCGGTCTCGGCGCGTACCAATTTTCAGAAGGCCTCTTACGTACAGTCAGCTGATATCTTGCGAACACCCTCCTGCTCACAGAACGCATCTTGACGCCGCTACCGCCTTCGCTTCTGACGCCAACGGACCTCGCGCCGCCGCACTTTGTCTTCGATCAGCTGGCATCGCTGCTGAGCCCTCCAGATAACGTCGGCCGGCGCGACTTTTTGAGCGGCTGGTCAGGCGACGCTGACCGCCTGATGGACCGCTGGGGCCGGGGCAATGAGAGCTGGCGCGGCGCTTGGGGACCCGATGTCGCCGGCTGGCGCGAGCCCGAAGGCCTCCACGAGGGCGAGCTCGTCTGCTTCGACGCGGCCTACTTCTTCACCGAGCGAGGCGAGGAGATCCGCGAGCTTTACGAGGGTCGGTCAAGTCAAGGTGCCTACGGGCCCTGGTCGACCGTCGGCCGACACCTCCACTTCAACCCCGCGCTCAAGGCCGAAGCCGAGGCCGTCGCCCGGACCGTGCTCGGTCTTCCGGTTCAAGCGAGGCTGCCCCGCTTCTTCACGATGCACATCCGCCGGGGCGACTTTCTCGAGGAATGCCTGCCTGACTGGCCTTGGTGCGTCTCATCCGCCTCTCTCGAGCTCCTCGATTGCCGAGCTCTGATAGCGGGCAACCCCTTTGCATTGCAGTTTACGCCTCGTTCAGTACGAGAAGCACCTCCGACGCCTGCAAGAGAAGCTGTCGCTCGCCGGCCTCAAAGGAGCGCTCAACTGGCCGGTTCTCGTCACGACGGATGAGACGGACCCTGCGTGCGTCTGACCGCCACCGGCTGCACTGTTTGCACTGCTGACCCATGCCGGTCGTCGATGCTGCCAGCTACCTCTCGGAGATCAAGGCCAAGGGTTGGCACCTGATAGACCATGTCGCGCTTAAGACAAAGGAGAAGATGGGACACTGGGGGCCGACCTTGATCGACGTCGTCGCGCTCTCACTCGGCGAAGCCTTCATCGGTGCGTGGCGCGTTTTGATCGACAGCCGCCCCTCCTCCCTCTAATGTCCTGTCACTGACCCGTCTTCCGTCTGGCCGCCCCCTGAAGGCACGGCCGGCAGCACGATGAGCATCCTCACGATGCGGCGCATTCAAGAGTGGCAAGGCGGGTTCGCCACGCTCGTCCGCAAGGACGAGCAGCTCGACCCGCCAGTCTCATGACGGCCGCTCTGTCGTCCCCTGCCGTCCTCGCTCCGATCCTGGCGATGCATGCAGTTGTGAAATACAGCAGCGCTCGGGAAAAGTCGCGACCGAAGAGACTGGGATGTGAAAGGGCAACGACCCTTGGGGGCCCGCCGGCACTTGGCCGCGTTCGCCACCCTAGCTGCGCTGCGCTGCGCAGGCGGACGGGAGCGACGCTCACGCGAGCTTGTACTTGTTGCGCCGGTCCTCTCTGCTCAAGGCGGCGTCCTCCTCGCGGGCCTTCATCGCCTGGCGCATGCGGCCCTCGGGCGTCGACGCCTCCAAGGCATCCTGCAGCTTGACGGCCTCCGCCGCGGCGTGATCCTGGAACGACCGCTTGGGCGTCAACGTCGGCGGCACTTTGGCTGCCCGGGCGGCCTCGGCCGAGTCGGGGTGGTCGAGCGCATACTGGACCGCCTGGGCCTTCTCGGCGTTGCGCTCTGTCGCGGCAAGAGACGGCGAGAGCGTAGCACGGCTGGTCAGCGTGAGCACTGGTGACGTCGGTCGAGCGGAAGCACGGACCGTAGCCTAGCTTAGCGTTAGCTGGGATGTTCAGCAGACTCTTGACCGGGTGCGCGCCGTCGTACATGACGCCGCCGACGACGACGGCAACGACGGCAAAGGCTTGCGCGCTGCAGAGGAACACGAGGGACCGTCAGCGGGGGGAGGGCACAGATGATCGCCGAGAAGCATGGACGTACGCGACTCGCAGCCGGAAGAAGAGCTGCATCTGCTTCTGGTTGCCTGCACGCATCGACCGGATGGCACCGACGAGCGCATAGAAGGTGGCCGCCGTACCTGTTGCGGCCGAGAAGGCAGCGATGCCGGACGAGGAGGTCAACATGTCGCTCGCAAGGCTGGGAGCGTGTCGGTCGAAGAGCGACCGGCTCTGCCCGACCCCTCCGACGGACGCCGTCCGAAGGCAGATCGGCGGGCGGGCGGAGACGTACCGAGCAGGATGAAGGGGTTCTGCTTGTTCTTCTCGACAAATTTGTTCCACCTGCGCTGGCCGTCGCTCATCGGCACCTCCGACACAAAGTCGTAGGGGATCTCAAACTCGGGCGGTGCGCTGCTGCTGCTGCTCGTCGAGGCAACGGCCGCCGGCGAAGGCATTGCGGCCGACAGCGGAGCCGCGCCGCCGGCGGGCGTCGGCACGAGGTCGGGCGGCGAAGGCGACGAGAGCCGGAGCGTGCGGAAGGGCAGGAAGGAGAGCATCGTGGTAGGGGGGTCTTGTTGATGAGGGTCAGGAGGGAGATCGGCTGCCTCGCTCCTCGCTGCCGCCGGGCGCTCCAGCGCGGTCATCGACATCGGAGTTTGGTCTAGCCCGCCGCCGCGCGCGGCAGAGTGGAGAGACCAAGTGATCAATCGTCCAGTCACGCGGCTTCTCTCGACACTGAGCGACTCGCAAGGGGAAAAGATCTGTGAGAACGACATCGGGTATAGCGCAACAGCGCGGGTCGGGGGTATCTCCTCGCCCTCTGGGCGATCCCTGCGCAGCGGCGCCCAAAGCTGTCTATGCCACCTCTTGCAGCACCTCCTTCGTCCGGGCGATGACCTGCGGTCAAAGATGACTGGCAGTCAGCCCGAGGATCAAACCAGGCCCAAAGCTTACGGAACGGACCTCGTCGATGTCTGGCCGCTTCCTCGGGTCAACGACGATCATGGAGTCGATCAGCTTCTTGAAGGCCTCTGAGTAGGGCGAGTCGCGCGGGTGTCGGTACGAGGCGCTCGCGGCGCTCATGTTGATCGAGCCGCCCTGGTTGGCCGGGTCCTCGAAGGGCGAATACGAGTAGGCGATCGCAAAGAGCGTGCAGCCGAGCGCCTGCGCAGGTTCGGATGGGCGGGGATGGTCAGCGCGCGACGGGCAGGACAACGTTCCGACCTCGACAGGATGCGCACCCAGATGTCGACCTTCTCGTCCAGCGTCGTGTTGGTCTTGACGTCGAAGAGCTCGGGCGCGCGGTACGGCATCGACGAGTGCTCGCTCGCGAGGTCCTGCTGGAGAAGCGCCTCCTGTCGCGAGCGGATCTCGATCCGGGCGCGCACGGCCGAGCCAAGGTCCATCAGGATCGGCGAGCCGTCATCGGCGACCATGATGTTGCTGCCGGGAGGAGCACGATCGGAACGCAGCCTCGGTCAGTCGCTCATCTGAGCTCGCGCAGCAGGACGACCGTGCGCGGTTACTACTCACGCAGGCTTGATGTCGCGGTGCGCCCAGGGCACCGTGCCAGACTCGTCTGCAGCCGGGTGGTTGGCCTCGCGCTGCTTGCCCTTGCCCTTGCCGCTCTCGTCGATCGCATCCTCCCCGGGACCCTCTGTCTGCCCGGCGCTCGCCGCATTCTGGAGGAGCAACGCCCCGCCCTCACCGTCGTCGTGGTCGCCGAGCCCTTCCTCATCCGCGTTGAAGACGGCCGAGGCGTTGGGCGGATAAGATGCGGACGCAGCGTCGTCCGAGCCCGAGCCTTGCGCTGACGGCTTCCACCGGTGCATCGCCCGGACGCCCTCGGCCGTGCCGAGAAAGAGGTCGAGCAGCTGCCGCTCCGGCGGACGACTTGGCGGCGACGTCGCAGACGACCGCGTGATCAGGTCCTGCAGATTGCCTCGCTGCACAACATGCGCAGCGACATGGACGGAGTGGGAGGTCAGCAAACTACACGTAGGACGAAGCGTCGCCGCAGTCGCCCGTGACGCCCCCTGTCAGACGCACGGGGTAGAACGGAAGGAAAACCCAGACGATCTTGCCTTCTCCAGACTCGTCCTGTACGACGGCCGAGTCGAGGACTACGGTGCAGAGTGGGATTAGCAATCGGCTCACGGGCAACAGCACCCAACAGGGACGGACCTCGGATGATGTGCGGGCTCTTGAAGCGTCGCATTGCCTCGACCTCAGCGAGCGCGACTTTGACCTGGTCGGCCGTCGTGCAGCGGATCTTCTTGATGGCGAACTCGCGGCCGGACGACATGTCGCGGACGAGGTAGACGAACGAGAAGCCGCCCTCGCCGAGCAGGCGGACGAGTGTGTACGTCCGGCCATTGATCTGCGGAGGGGACGGAGGCGGAGCCGGAGGCGCGGAGGCTTCAGCATCTCTCAACAAGCGCACGAGCGTCTTGCTACCCTCGCACCTTGAGCTCGGACGACGGCTTGCAGACCGTCGCGCAGAGTGTGTTGGCAAAGTCGGCCGCGTAGAACTTAAGTTGGAGGGCATCGGCGGCGGCGTTCGAGCAAGGCCCAGAGCAGGATCAGCCCCTAGAGGTCGACCGGCGCGAGCAAGGGGCAAGGCGCCGGGACACACCTTTGCGCGATCGATGAAGATTGCGAGCGAGTCTCCCATGGCTAGCGGATGCGAGGACGACGTCGTGGACTAGCGAGTAGAGCAAAGAGGGTCTTGAGAAAGGAGGTCGGCAGGTTGCCAGGGCGGGTCGTCGTCGAGATGGCTGTCAGAGGCGATGTCAAGGGGCTCGGTTCTCCCCTCCGACCATCTCACCCCCTCTCCCTCCCTCGCACAACATACAGACCAACATGGCCGACCTCGAGCTCGAAGCCGGCATGGACCTCTGTCGGCGCCTGCGGCCATCAGCCATCGACAAGACGCTCGATTCGCTCTGTCGGTTGCCTCCCTACCTCCGCCGCCGCCTCCGCCGCCGCCTCCGCCGCCGCCTGCGTCAGCTGCTGACCGTCCAGCGACCTTGCCCTCACTTCGACAGGCGCCCTCGTGCCTGATGCAGCCGACGACCTGCTGGGCGCGGTCGACCAGCCGCTCCGTATTCTCAAGGACGAGAGCCAGAACCGCGAGTACCTCGCCTGTAGCTACAACTGGGACCAGACGCCCGCGGGCGAGGACGCCTGGCGGTGAGCAGCCCCCCCCCCCCCCCTCTTGAAGGTCGGGTTGACGGGCAACTTGGCCTCGCGGACGGCTGACCGCGCTGCCCTGTACCGGCACCTCGGATGCAGGTCGCCCTGGTCAAATCAGTACTCGCCGCCGATCGAGGACGGCCAGGTGCCGGAGGACCGTCTGCGCGAGCTCGAGGTTGCGATGAACGACGCCTTCGACACGTACCGCGAGATGTGCGTTGGGGGATGCTGCATCCATCGCTGCCGCCCTCCGAAATGCTGATTCATCGCCTTCGCCCGCTCCAGGTACTTCGAGGGCGGTGTGTCGAGCGCGTACCTCTGGTCGCCCGAGGACGACAAGGACAAGTTTGCCGGTGTCGTACTGCTCAAGAAGGGTACGGCAGACTCCACGGCCCCGCTGCGCGCCTCGTCGTCCGCTCGCTCACGTTCGAGTTCCCCCTTCTTCTTGCGCTCCAGTCCTTCCGACACCACAGCAGGGTCAGTCCCTGACGCTCGAGCTACCTCGCGTTGCTATTCCTCGCGTGCCGTTCACTGACGGTATAAGCTCCGTTTGTCATCCCTCTGACCCAAAGGCTCCTGGGACTCTATCCACGTCTTCGAGGCACACGAGCGCGGCCGGACGGCCTCGTACAAGCTGACCTCGACCGTCATGCTGCAGCTTGCGGCCGGCACTGCCGAGGGCGGTCAGGGCGGCGCTGTCGAGCTCGCTGGGAGCCTGACGAGGCAGACCGAGCTGGAGGGCGTCGCGCTCGCCGGTCCGTCGTCGCACGTCGCCAACGTCGGCCGGGCCGTCGAGGACATGGAGATCAAGCTGCGAAACTTGATCGGCGAGGTGGGTCTGCGCCGAAGCTTCTGTCGGGGGATTGCTCTGCAGGCCACTGACCGGTCGCCCTTCCCCCTTCGCGGCGCAGGTGTACTTCGGCAAGACCAAGGACGTCCTCAACGACGTTCGCAGTTTTGGCGGGCTCGAGCGCAAGCGCAACGAGGATGCGCTCCGGCGCGAGCTAGTGCGTCTGCTGTGTCTTCGTCTCTCTGGCCAGGTCAAGACCGGCGCTGACACCTCATCCCCGGACCGGTGGCCCTCCAGATGGCCAACATGCGGCGCTGAGACCTGCCGCCGTGATCCGCAGCACCTAACGATCGATGACGAGATGGCCTTTGCAAGTCGAAAGCTGGCTTCAACCTGCGACGCACAAGGGGAAGTGCAAAAGACGTCTAGAGAGCGCTAGTCTTACAGGCGAGAGGCATACGTGAGGGAGTGGAGGGGAAGGTCGTGGCAAAAAGTACAAGCGATGGGAGGGCAAGCAGCAAAGAAAGTGTGGGGTGGGGACTCAGAACTGGGTGGAGGAAAGCGAGGGGTCAGCTCCGGGCGAACAAGGAGAAGCCGGAGGCGAGCAGAAGTGCGAGGTTGGCTGGACTTACGCGGACCTGGTAGCTGCCCTGAGCCTTCGTCAGGTAGCGCACCCACTTGACCGACTGGTAGTTGCCCTTCTCAAAGACCTTGAGGAAGCGGACGAGCAGGCCCGAGGCGGTGAACATGACGACCGAGAAGTCGATGTTGATCGGCGGCCGCGACCAGGCCTGGCGGTGAGTCGTCGCCGTCAGCTCGGCGTCGGCCGAGAGTGTCGCCTCCTGGCCGCCTTGCAGCCGGGGGATCCTAGGAAGGATAGAATATCCGTTAGCAGCCTGCCGCGACAGCGTTGTGACTGAGCCCACAAAGGCACTCACTTCCAGACGATGACGTTCTCGGCCGGCACATACTTAGCCTTGCCGACGACGACCTTGCACTCGACGCGGACCGTGTTGAGCGGCGTCGGGATCCGGAGGATGATGCCGTTGGCCGACAGCTTGTGGTCAAAGTTGGCCTTGAGGTTGATCGTGTATTCGACCTTGGATTTGCCGACCTCGTTAACAATCGGGTGCAGGCGGAACGGCAGGTTGATGTTGGTCGTCGAGCGGTACCTGCCAGCGGATGCGAAGCGTAGTCAGCGGCTGACGGGTAGGACAAGGCGCAAGGGCAGTGCATACCGCATAAGCTCAAACTCGCCATCCGGAGGGATGAAGGAGATCGAGCGATCCGAGTCGAACTTGCCGAGCCGCACGCACTGGTGAAATTGGCAGTCGTCGAGCTCGACCGCGTCGACCGACTTTGAGCGGTCCCTGCAGACGTGCCGAGCGCCGATCAGCAGGCCGTCACGAAGGCTGATCTCAGGGCAGAGGACGGACGACTTCTCAAGCACGAGCTTGTCGTTAAGGCCAAACTTGCACTCTGGCGTGCCCGAAAGGTATGCCCGCATCAGGATCTGGCCGTCGACGTCGGCCCGGAGGACGGTTCCTGTGAGCCAGGCGCAGTCATCTCATCAGCAATCTCACAGCGGGGAAGACCGCACGCAAGGGGGCGCGCGCGAGACGCACCGGTCGAGCTCATCAGCAGGTTGACCGTCTCGATGACGTCGACAAAGGCCTCGTTCTTGCGGTACTTGACATCTGCCCGCCGCCAGCTTGTGTTGCCCGTCGCCTGGATGGTGATCTTGGACGAGTCCTCGCGCTGCAAGCGAGGCCGGACAAGTGCGGGGCAGACAAGCTCGCGTCAGCTGTGGCGCGCGTGAAGAGACTGACGCGACATGAGCGGCACGCACGATGGCCAAGTCCGACTTGACGCCCTCTGTCGTGATGTACATCTTGAGTGTGTCGATTTCCGAGTTCTGCGGGTAGCCAAAATCGAGGATCTCTACGGTCGGAGAGTGGAAGGGACGTCTCGGGTTAGGGAAGTTCGAGCAGGGCGCGCGCAGGGCTTGCGAGCGCAGGCGCCGCCTGGCTGCCGGGCAAGGAGGCACGGACCGTCGAGGAGCTCATAGATGAGGACAAAGTTGTTCTTGACGCTCTCCTCGTCCAGCTTGCCAAAGTAGGCGCGCGAGATCGAGACGAAGCGGTAGATGAACTCGAAGACGAGGGCGGCCGAGGCGTTGGACCTAGTGCGGGCGGGGCGCGTCGTCGGGAGAGGGAAGCCGTCGAGCGGGTTCGTCAGCCTCGCAGCGGGCTCAGGCGGATACGAGCCGCTGATGACCGCAAGCAGTCAGGCATGAGCGCACTTGGTGACGGCGAGGACGTAGACATTGTTGATCCGGACGTGGAAGAAGGAGGTCGAGCCGAGCGTGATGATGGGCGAGCGCACGTCTGGGTTCGAGACGACCTGGATGCGAAAGACGTCGGCTATCGACCGCCTGGGCAGCTCGTCCAGCCGGCGTCAGCGCATGCCCTGGCTTTTGACTAGAAAGACATGCGAGAGGAAAACGCACTTAAGGTCCGACCGGAACAGGCGCGAGATGAGCACCTAGCGGGGCGAGATCGTCTGGGTCAGCCTCGGGACGAACAAGGGACGATTGAGGCGCCCGGAGCGATCGCGCACCTCGCCCTTTTGGTTGAACACGAAGAAGGCCTGCAACAGGAAGGTAGCAAGCATAGGATCAGCAGCTGAGGAGGGATGGCTAATCGAGCAGGTCCCCGACCTACCGAGATCATCTTGCCAGAGAGGGTCGGGGAGGTAGGGACGGAGGGGTCGCTGTTGGCCGCTGGGCCGGGCTCTCTCGCCTGCGCGGACGCAGCCCACGAACCTCGTACCGTCACCGACCGTTCGCCATCTTGCCCCTCCGCTCGACCCTCTCAAAACACAGCAAGACCTCGCCTTCTCTCCCGTATCAGGAACTCTAGGTATGCAGGTCTTCGGCTGCCGCAGTAATTGGGCCTGGTCAGGCCGCGCCTAACACCTCGTGCCACATCACCCCCTCCCTCCGACCCAGCTCGTCAGCCCGCCCCCCGCTCCCGCCCAAACTCCCGCCGGCCTCACCCACCTTCGCGTTGACCCAGACCCCGGGGACCACAACCTACCTCATCGAGGGCCATGCCGGGTCTCTACACACGTCTAACCGCATACATGCCCGCCCCTGCGTCCCTGCCGCTCGTCTCGCGCATCACGCGCCTCCAGGAGCTCCTCTCGCAGGCCCGAGACTTCGGCAACGACGAGCTCGCCGTCCCACCGGCGTCGAGCTCCTTCCATCCTGCCGACACGGGTGCGCTCGAGCTCCGGGCGATGGAGCGCGGACTCGGCCCAATCTCCTTCATCAGCTCGAGGTTCGCAGTCGGCCTCGTCGTGATGGCGATCGCGTGCGTGCTGCTCCTCGCCCCGACCCGTCCGTCAGCCACGACCCCCCCCCCGCTGACCCCCTCGGGTGCCCCTCACCTACGTTCGCTCTCAGTCTCAACAGGATGCAGAACATCGTCCGACCGCCGCCTCCATCGGCTCTCATCGAGCGTCTCGCGCGGCAGAGACTCCGTGAGGCTCGGCGGGCCGCCCGTGCCCGCTCTCACCCGTCCGGCGGCTGGCGGCGGACGATGCGCAGTCTCCGCCAACAATCGGTCTCGGTCGGCAAGCAGGCGTTGACGTCCCCGCAGGCGCTCACCGCTCTCCGGCTGCCGGCGATCGGCCTCCTCCTGTCGTCACTCGCCAAGCTATCGCTCGCCCTCCTGCAGTCGGCCCCGATCGAGCCGCCGCGGTCGCTCGTCGGCACGGCCATGTACGACCGCGTGCTGCGCCAGCCGATGGACACCTTGCTCTGGTCGACCTTTTTGTCGGTCTGCATCTCGATTGCCGTCGGCGCCTTCGTCGCCGGTATCACCGGCTCGGCTCGAGGATCCAGTTTCAACCTCTTTGGCTTCGCCTTCCTCCTGCACCTCTACTCGAGCCCCTTGACGCACGCCGGCGTGCCGGCCTGGGACGCTCGACGACTTGGCAAGGCCGCGGCCGCAGGACTCGCAACCCGACCCGACTGGAACGTCACCTTCGGCATCTGGTTGGCGGTGCTCGAGCTGGCTTGGCTTCAGCTCAGCGACCTCAGCGAGAAATGGGGGCGACGGCGTTTGATCCCTACCGGCGTGTGCGGTGTCATCGGCATGGTGCGTCGACACGAGGCGCACGTCTCTTTGTCCTCCTGAGGAGCTCTTGCTGACCGTCACAGCATGCCCTCCAAAACTCAGGCGCACTTTGCCGGCACTCTGCTCTTCAATCCGGCGCGGCTCCCGAGCTTCACTTTTCTGACGTCGCTCGTTTCGCTCGGCATGCTTCTCGTCATCGTCCTCACGGCCGCTCTCAACTTTCTCACCCAGCTCTTCACCCTCGGCGAGGTTTCCTTCGGCGAACTGCTACCGCACGCGAGCTCGTGGCCGGTCTTGACAGACGACTGGTCCATCGCGCTCCTTCGACTCGCCGGCGCCTGTCTCGAGTCGTCTACCGTCGGAGGCATGGGCAATGAGGTCGCGTCCCTCAGAGCGCCCAAGGAGGCTTTCATCGACCTCGCTGCGCGGTCGCGGTCGGCCACGTCGACCGGCGGCTATGAGGTGTCGATCCAGAACCAGGACAGGTCGACCCGATCCGGTTTTGGCAACCTCATCCGCGACCTTAGAGCCGAAGGCAGTTTGGCAGCCCCGCAGACCAATCCGGGAGCGGCCAGCCAGCCGTTCCCAGCGTCACCGCTCGGCGACTGGTCGCAGGACTCGCCCTACCTGCGCGAGATGAAGGCCTTTGGCGGTGCCCTCTGGCGCTGGCTGCTCGCGGCGGCCTGGTGGACGCTCGGCCTCATTCCCGGAGCGCGTTCGGCGTGGAACCTCGGCACCCAGTCGGCCGAATGGGCCGCTCGCATCCGTATGGGCCGGCGTGGCGTCTGGCTGGCAGAGGCGTCCTCGTTGCCTGCCAGGGAGGCGCCCGCCGCCGCTTCCGACGTTTCTGGGCAGGAAGAAGCGTCGGATGCGGAAGACGGACTCGACGACCTCGCCGATCGACGGGCGAGGAACGAGCTTTACGCGCGCTTCCTGGCAGGAGAGACGGTCGACGAGCAGGCCGAGGACGACGACCCGGCCTTTGAATACACGCCGCGGCGCCGGCGCCCGCAGCGCGAGCGATCCTACTCGTCTTCGTCTTCCAACTCGTCCTCCTACTCTTCGAGCGACGGCGCCGACGTTGATGACGATGACGACGCCGACGCGCCCCTGGCGACGTACAGCGAGCTCCCGCCGTCGCCCACGCTGCCGCCTGTGCTCCTGGCCCACATGACGAGCGCGTCTCCGCTCACTCGGTCGCGGTACCGCGGTCTCATCCTCCATCCGGCGGCAGCGGCCGCTAGCGCTGGCGCTGGGCCGGCTGACACAGAGTCCGTAATACGGCAGCGCCGAGCCGAGGCGTCGTTCAGCCGGCATGGAGGTTCCGAGGATGCTGCCGACGACGACGAGGCCTCCCTCCCGCCCTGCGCCGTCTGCTGGGCCGGCCGGCGCGAGATCCTCCTGATCCCTTGCCTCTGCCTCGCCATGTGCGCCGAGTGCCGGGCGCACATGGCCGTCAAGACGGCGGCCAAGGACCACACCTGCCCGTGCTGCCGGACCAAGTTCGTGCCCTCGCTTCGACCCCTTTGCCCGCAGAGTCGCCGAACTGACTCCCCTTGGATGGTGCATCTCACAGGGTTTCTGGCTACTCGCGGATCTACATCCCCTAGATTATCCCCGCTCACTCCTGGATTTGCTCGGAGGGCGCTTCTTTGGCGCCTGCAGACGTTGTACGACCAACTGGTTTATGAACTCATCCCCAACCCTCGAGCGCTCCGCGTGGCAGACAGAGCAAGCATTGCAGACCATCTAAGGGGCGGTCGTCGCCCCTCTAGCAAAGATCCCTGCGGGGCCAAGGACGACCTCCTCGGCCGAAGCGACGCAGCCCTCGAGCAGCGGGATTCCCTCCCAAGCGTACGCCCCGACAAACCAGAGGCCGGACGACCCTTGAAGATCGTGCAAGCGGCTGAGATTGGCCGTCGACTCGGCCGTCGGCAGCGCGCGTTCTAGCTTCGCCACCGAGAGGACTTTGCTCGGGTCGATCGGCACGATCGGGTTCGTCGTCTGGTAGACCGGCGGCTGGCCCGCGACCGGGCAGCGCATGATGTGCGTCGCCATCGTAAACGACTCGTCCGGCGTCGGCGGAAAGTGATCGAGCGCACCGGCCTTCTCGGACGGCGAGGCAGAGGCGGGCGGCGGAGTTGGGCAGCGGACGAGGTTGAGGTCGCGGTGGTCCTGTTGCGAGGTGGGCAAGACGCTCGGGTCACGATGATTGATGACGATCGTGGACTAGAGAGCAATGCATGAGAAGGTCAACGAAGTACTCTGAGAGGCTTGCCGCCTGAGCCTGGCTCGAGCACGCACCACGTAGTGGAACGACCCCAGGCAGTCGACGATTTCCTTGACGTGAGCGCCGCCAGCGGCTGCGTCGAGCTCGACCGTCTTCAAGATTGCCCGCGCCTGGTTGGCCTGCGTCGCAAGCACGACGTCGGTAAAGCCACCCATCTCAACCTGCCCGGCGGGTGTTTCGGCGGTGATGGTATAGAGTCCGTCGACGCGGCGGATGGACGTGATGGTCGTCGCCAGGTGGATGTTCGAAGCCGGCAGAGGGGCGACAAGCGCGGCGGCGACAGAGGCGGACGACGCCGGCACCGAGTAGTGGGGCGTCAGGATGGTGAGCCAGACATAGTCTACGACAGAGGTGTAAAGGCGTCGGTTCGTCAGCCGGAGCGGCTAGCGTCAGAGGCGCTCGTCGGACGGACCGAGGAAGAGACCTATGTCGACGTTCTCCAACTGCTGGTCCGACGCAGACGAGATGGCGCCGAACAGCGTGTAGAGCATCTCTCGCACGAACTGCTCCCACCGGACGGCGATCCAGTCGACCCAGCGTCCACGGCCGGTCTCAGCCGCCCAGGCGGCGACCGACCCGCCTGGGCTGCCGGTCTCCCGGTAGGCATAAGCCAGGACGAGCAGGTACAGGTAGCACAGGGCGTACTGGACGAGTCTGAGCACGCCGGCGACCTTCGTCCGGAGCCCGCCGGCAGGGAGCGCGAGCGAGGCGAGGCCGCTGCGGCCCTGGTGGAGGAAGTGCGTTCGCGGGCGCTCGCCCTCGGCGCGCAGGTGCGAGAACGAGTAGGTGTAGTAGGTCGGCTGAAGCTTGATGCCGAGCTTGCGGTACATCTTGATGAGCCGGGCGTAGTAGCCTGAAGGAAGAGCGAGGCGTACGTCAGTACGTCAGTACGGCTGAACGGACGCACGTACAGCGAAGGGAAGGGAGACGCACCGCCCTGGAGAGAGCGCATGGGCACGTCGACCGTCCAGGATCGCGACGATTCCGGGCCGTCGGCCGCCGAGCCCTTCTCGCTTGTCGAGGTGTTGCCCTCTAGCGGCACGACGAGCGAGGAGGAGTGGAAGCCGAGCGTCGCGGCCTGTGAATGCAAGAGCGAGGAGATGGTCAGGACGCGTTGTGCGCGGCCGGGGCTGGTTGCGAGGTCCAGAGACGCGCGAGCGACAGACCTTCTCGAACAGATGAACCTCGACCGGCCGGCCGCTGTCGGCCTCCTGCTGGAGCAGCCAGGCAGCCGTGAGGCCGGCGAGACCACTCCCGACGATGGCAACCTTGGGCGCTCGGGCTGGCGTGGCCATGAGGCTTCGGAGTGGCGAGCAAGGAAGGGGACGAGGGAAGGATGGGAAGCGCGGTGGCTCGGCCAGGAACGCGACGACGACCTGTCGAGCGAAAGAACGGACTGATCCGTCAGCGTCGGCGACTGGAGGCGCTCGCAAGGATGATGGGACCTGCGGCCTGGCTAGACGCACACGGAGAACTAGAGCTGCTGGGTAGGTTGGCCGACCAGATGCTGGTTCGGGGAGGACGAGGCCTTCCCCGGCCGCCGCATCGACGATCTGCCCGGGACTGACGCCGAGGCCGCGGGGGCGCAGTCGACGGCCGCCGCTTCCTGCACGACAGCGAGGGCGCGTCCCTCCCAGCGAGCCGCATGACCGACGGCAGCTGAGCAAACCAGTTGCAGAACGCTGGTTCCGCCTGCACGAATGAAGCCTCTTTGCATCTCGATACGAAGGAGCCAGGCTCCCAGCACGGTCGTAGGCGGCGAAGGGCTTCCGTCGTGGCGTTTACGAGCAGCCTTACGCAGCGGCCGCGTGAATCGTCGCCTCTCCGTCCGAGCAGCGCCCTGACGACGGCCCGCCATCACCTCGTCCTCGTCGGCCTTCGACGAAGCCTTCCCTCGCACCTTTTAGACAGCCTCGGGTCCTCTCTCGCCCTTCTCGGACACAAGCCAGCCATCGCACCCGGGAGGAACAGGACTTACCATCTGTAGCGCGGGCCCTTGCAATTCCTTCTCTCCGACGCGGCTGTCCTCTCCGCTGCCCAAGAGTGCGCGAGACGGGACCCTCCTCCCGCCGCCTCGCTCCTTCCTTCGGCTCGCCGACGGCCGGACGCCTTTGCATGCCGCCGTACTCTCCGCCACCGCGGCACGCGACGTTGCCGCTCCCGGCATCGTCGTCCGTCAAGCAGCCGTCGTCGGCGCCCCGGTCTCGGGCGGGCAACAGCGCCGCCGGCGGCAGCGCGGTCGACGGCGAGCGTTCGCCGAACGACGACTATGCGTGGTCGACGACGCTCCGGCGGGCGCCGAGCATCTCGCTCGACGACCAGGCGGCCGACGACGTCCGAGCCAAAGCGGCCGAGGCTGTCAAGTGGCTCGGGCACAAGGTCGGCTTCTCGCAGAGCTCGGACCGGCGCGACAGCTCTTATGAGCTCCTCAACAGTGCGGCTCGGGCGAGGCCGCAGGCTCGCGACGAGACGCCGAGCGAGCTCTTTGCAAAGATGGACGTCGCAGTACGTCTCCGCTGCTTGACCTTCTACCCGTGCTTGGCGACCGGCGCTGAAGGCTGTGCTTCGCCCGCCTCGCAGGAGACGCTCCGCTTCCACTCGCCGACGACCGAGGCCGGCGGCCTGCCGTCGTCCATTGTCCCGCACCTGCGCGAGACGCACGGCCTCAACGAGTTTACCGTTGCCGCGACCGAGCACATCCTCATCAAGTTTGCGAAGCAGATCTACGAGAACCCGTTGATCCTGCTCCTGCTCGGGAGCGCGGTCGTCAGCCTGCTCGTCGGCAATACCGAAGACGCCGTCAGCATCTGCATCGCCGTCATCATCGTCCTGACCGGTGCGTGCTGGGCCTCCTTCGTGCTCGAGGCTACGAGCTGCAATTGACGGCCTCTCAATGCGTCAACAGTCGGCTTCGTCCAGGAGCAGCGCTCAGAAAAGTCGCTCGCCGCGTTGTCGAAGCTCGTTCCGCATTATTGCCATCTGACACGGTGCGCACCGCTCGCCGAATCTCCGAGGCCGGCTGGTTCGAGGTTGAACTCTGATGTCTTCCTCCCCTCCCAACTCTGACGAGCAGTGACGGCCATCAGCAGACCATTCTTGCCAACACTCTCGTACCGGGCGACCTGATCACCTTCACCGTTGGCGACCGCGTGCCGGCCGACGTCCGGCTCATTTCGGCTGTCGGGCTTGAGATCGACGAGAGTGCTTTGACGGGCGAGACGCGGCCGGCCAAGAAGAGCACGGCCGTCTGCGTCCCGCAGCCGCACAGCCACGACGACAAGGACGGCGCCGCCGACCACGGCCTGGCGCTCAGTGAACGCAACAACATTGGCTATATGGGCACGCTCGTCCGCAACGGTCACGGTGCCGGCATTGTCGTCGGCACAGGCGTCAAGACCGAATTCGGCGTCATCTTCAGCATGATGCAGGATGTCGAAGACAAGCGGACGCCGCTTCAGATCGCCATGGACGAGCTCGCTCGCAACCTGTCCATTATCTCGTTTGCGATCATTGGCGTCATCATCCTCATCGGCGTCGTCCAGAAGCGATCCTGGCTTGAGATGTTTACGATCGGAGGTACGACAGTGTCCCTCTTCGTCTGATCGTCAACTCAACCCAGCTGACTCTCTCGGGCTGCCTCAGTCTCGCTTGCGGTTGCCGCCATCCCGGAGGGCCTCCCGATCGTCACGACTGTGACGCTCGCGCTCGGCGTCCTTCGCATGTCTGGTCGGAAGGCGATCGTCAAGAAGCTGCCTAGCGTCGAGGCGCTCGGCTGCGTCTCTGTCATTTGCTCGGACAAAACAGGCACGCTCACCAAGAACGAGATGACGGTCACGACGATCTACACGGTCGACGAGACGATCGAGTTTCACGACCCCCTCTACGTCGGTCCAAAGTCGGCCGCGCTCGTCAAGACGATCCAGATCGGTAACCTCTGCAACAATGCGTTCAAGAACGAGTTCGGCGTCAACGTCGGCCAGGCGACCGACGTCGCCATTCTCAACACGATCAGCGTCTTTGGCATGGAGGATGCCAGGCAGGTGCGTTCGTAGCTGTCGAGGTGCCAACCCGCAGACTTATCAACTGACCGATTCCCTTGGCTTTCTCAGATGTTCGAGCGCACGCTCGAAATCCCGTTCAGCTCAGAGGCCAAGTACATGGTCGTAGCCGGCAAGCAGTCGGCCGCTGCCGACGCCCAAGAGCTTCTTTACCTGAAGGGCTCTATCGAGGCAGTCCTCGATCGCTGTCGCTTCTATCACGTCTCCGATGCTTCGACGCCGTCGCTCGACGCGACCGTCCGAAGCGCCGTCTTGAGCAAGGCGTCCGAGATCGCCTCGAAGGGCCTCCGAGTTGTGGCGATGGCGTACGGCTTCGGATCGGCCGATGACCTCGCAAAGCCAGACGGTGGCGAGCTGGTGTTCGCAGGCTTTCAGGCCATGATGGACCCGCCGAGGCGCGGGGTGGCAGACGCCATTGCCGCTCTGCAAGCTGCTGGCATCCACGTCGTCATGATTACGGGCGATGCTGAGCAGACGGCCATGTCGATCGCCCGCCAGCTCGGCATGCGTGTCAACACTGGCACTTCGAGCTGCCTCACCGGCAAGGCCATCGACCAGATGTCGCAGCGCCAGCTTCAGGAGCGGATCGCCACCGTCTCGGTCTTTGCGCGCGTCACGCCCAAGCACAAGATGAGCATCATCTCGGCCTTCCAGGCCAACGGCGACGTCGTGGCCATGACCGGCGATGGAGGTCAGCACCTCTCTCCTTCGTTTCCCCTTTGGTTCCGCGCGCTGACCTGCCCTCGACGCGCCCGCCCGCAGTCAACGACGCGCCGGCGCTCAAGATGGCCGACATTGGCATCTCGATGGGCAAGGGCGGGACCGACGTCGCCAAGGAGGCGGCCGACGTCATCCTCGTCGACGACAACTTTGCGACGATCCTGCCCGCCGTCGAGGAGGGCAAGTCGATCTTCTACAACATCCAGAACTTTCTCGTCTTCCAGCTGTCGACCGCCGTCGCCGCCCTCTCGATCATCACCATCTCGACGCTGTTTGGCCTCACCAACCCGCTCAACGCGATGCAGATCCTCTTCATCAACATCCTCATGGACGGTGCGTCAACTGCGCCTAGGCGTCGTTCGTCTATTAGTGGAGCGTCTTGCTGACCGCGTCTCGCTCGACCTCGACCAGGCCCGCCCGCCCAGGCGCTCGGCGTCGATCCGGTCGACCGCGCCATCATGCGTCGACCGCCGCGCGCCAAGAACGCTCCCATCCTCACGCGGCGACTGTTCGCACGCGTGCTTTTCTCGGCGTCGATCATTGTCGTCGGCGTCCTGTACATGTACTTCCAGCAAACGGTCGAGGACGGCCGACTCTCGAAACGTGACCAGACGATGGTCAGCTCCGTCTCATCCAGGCGCGCTCGACTTTGAGCCAAGCTTCGACTGACGCCGCCCCTTGGCCGTCGGCTGTTTCGTCTCTCTTCAGACGTTCACGACCTTCGTCTTCCTCGACCTCGCATCGGCAGTCCAGAATCGCGGCCTCGGCTGCTCGTTCTTCGCCAACCGGATGCTCTTCCTCACGTGCGGCATCTCGTTCGTCGCCCAGCTCGCCCTCATCTACGTGCCTTTCATGCAGGGCGTCTTCCAGACACAGGCGCTCGGCTCGCGCGACTTCTTCACCGTCCTTGGCTGGGGCATCGCGAGCCTAACGTTGCACGAGGGCCGGCGCATGTACGAACGCAAGCTCAATGCCGAGCAGGAACGTGAGGAGATGGGTCGCTACGAGGAGGGCCGGCCGTAGCACTCGCGATCGTCGATGATCTTATTTAGAGCGGACAGCTCCAGCGTTACGAAGGAAGCAGCTGACAGACGGAGTGCACGGAGCGGTCAAAGCAAATCACGGCATTGTGCAAAGCAAGCCGGCGAGAGGAGCGGGAGCAAGGTATAAGGGAACGTGTGCGAGCGGAAGCGGGTTTAGCTGGAAAGCAAAAGGAAAACAGTCGGATTGTCAGCACGGCACGGTCGGAAGAGCGAGAGCGACTCGGGTGACGTACTATGTCCGCTTGAACGGGGGGACGGCCTTGCACTCGGCCTCGTCGAGCGTCGTGCCGATGACCTTGCGGTAGGTGAGGTCGACCTTGCCCGACTCGGTGTCCTGGAACGAGAGCGTGTGCTTCATCCAGGCGTCGTCGTCGCGGTCGGGGAAGTCCTCGCGGGCGTGGGCGCCACGCGACTCCTTGCGGGCGGCGGCCGAGGTGACGGTCTGGACGGCGTTCTGCATGATGTTGCGGAGCTCGAGCGTCTCGACGAGGTCCGAGTTCCAGATCATCGAGCGGTCGGTGATGCCGACATCGTTGTATTTCTGGTAGATCTCGTTCATGCGCTTGACGCCGTTGTCGAGCGAGGCCTGCGTCCGGAAGACGGCGGCGTCGGTCTGCATCGTCTTCTGCATCTCGAGCCGGATCGCGGCCGTCGAGAGCTTGCCCGACGAGTTGCGGATCTTGTCGAGCTCGGCGATCGACTCCTTGCCGAGGTCGGCGTCGAGCTCCTTGTGCGGCATGCCGGGCTTGAGGTTCTCGGCAATGTGGTGGGCGCACGCCCGGCCGAAGACGACAATGTCGAGCAGCGAGTTGGCACCGAGCCGGTTGGCACCGTGGACCGAGACGCAGGCGGCCTCACCAGCGGCGTACAGGCCGGGGACGATCTTGTCGTTGCCCTCGGCGTCGGTCGTGAGAACCTCGCCAGTGTACTTGGTCGGGATGCCGCCCATGTTGTAGTGGACGGTCGGAAGGACGGGGATCGGCTCCTTGGTGACGTCGACACCGGCAAAGATGGCGGCCGTCTCCGAGATTCCGGGCAGGCGCTCGTGCAGGAGCGCGGGCGGCAGGTGCGAGAGCTGGAGGTAGATGTGGTCGTTCTCCGGGCCGACACCGCGGCCCTCGCGGATCTCGATCGTCATCGAGCGCGAGACAACGTCGCGCGAGGCGAGGTCCTTCGCCGAGGGAGCGTAACGCTCCATGAAGCGCTCACCCTCCGAGTTGAGCAGGTAGCCTCCCTCTCCGCGCGAGCCTGGCGTGTGAGGAAAATTGAGTCAGCGTCTCGCAGCGCCAGATAATCTCTCAAGTGGGACAGTAACGCACCCTCAGTGATGAGGCAGCCGGCGCCGTAGATGCCGGTCGGGTGGAACTGAACAAACTCGAGGTCCTGAAGCGGCAGGCCGGCACGGGCAACCATGGCGTTTCCGTCACCGGAGCAGGTGTGGGCAGAGGTGCACGAGAAGTAGGCCCGGCCGTAGCCGCCGGTGGCGAGAACGGTCTTGTGCGAGCGGAAGCGGTGAAGGGTACCGTCCTCCATGTTGAGAGCGAGGACACCGACACACTCGCCGTCGGGCGACATGAGCAGGTCGAGCGCAAAGTACTCGATGAAGAAGTTGGTGTTGTGCTTCAGCGACTGGCCGTAAAGCGTGTGCAGCATCGCGTGACCGGTCCGGTCGGCGGCGGCGGCGCACCGGTAGGCTGCAGGAAAGACAGTGAAGCTATCAGCGGTCGTCCTGGCGACTCCGTTGTCAGTTCGGACGCACCCTGGCCACCCTTGCCGTAGTCAAGCGACTGGCCACCGAAGGCACGCTGGTAGATCTTGCCCTCCTCGGTACGCGAGAAGGGGAGACCGAAGTGCTCGAGCTGATCCCGAAAGAGGAAGGCTATAGTCAGACGGCTGTATTCCCGGGGCAAGAGCAAAGGGCCACTCCGCGCACCTCAAGAACCGACTTGGGAGCCTCGCGGCACATGTAGTGAATGGCGTCCTGGTCTCCGAGCCAGTCGGAGCCCTTGACGGTGTCGCTGAGGAGCGAGGAGAGACGGGGTCGGGTAGGGTTGAAGTCAGCTCGTGAACGCGGTCAGGCGGATGGACCGGGTCGATGTAAAAGAGCACGCACTACATGTGCCAGCGCCAGTCGTCCTCGGTCATGTTACCGAGAGCGGCGTTGATGCCACCCTAGATGAGTTGGACAGGTCAGCCGCAAGAAGAAGGGGTGGCGAGGAAGCGAGGGTGACGGACCTGAGCGGCGACGGTGTGCGACCGGGTCGGGAAAAGCTTGGTGATGCAAGCCGTGTTGAGACCGGCCTCGGCGAGACCGAACGCAGCTGCATACGAAAAGGCAAAGACAACTCAGCGAGATGTTGAGGGTGAAGTGACGGAGGAGTGACGACGACGGACCTCGCAGGCCAGCTCCTCCGGCACCGCTGCACGATCGATCGATCGAGATTTCCGCCCGCGTCGTCCAGAGGCCCACCGTGTGGATGGTCAGCCCTCTTCGCTTGGCCCCGGTCGCATCAGCATGGGTCAGGACGCTGCGATGGGACTTACACAACGACGGCGTCGAACTCCTAATCAGGTCGCCAGAAGCGAAAGAAGGAGGGAGTGGGTGGTCAGCTCGGCCGATCATGAAGGCATGTGAGAAGGGGGCCGGCGGCAATGGGGTCGGCGAGCGCGCGGACTTACGTGGTCGATGATCGGGTAACGCTCGCCAATGTTGCGCCACTTGCCCTGCAGAGGAGCGGAAGGAGCGGGCGAGTCGTCAGCAAGCGCGCTCTCGTTCCTAGCCGACCGCCGAAAGAGGCCATTGGAAAGGAAGGAGCATCGGGCGGACGACGAAGCCCGGGCTGAGGAGAGAGGCGCCTGGAGGGAGGGACGAACCGTGTCGGACGCGGTAGCGCGGAGCGGGTTGGGCGTGACGATGATGGACCGCTTGGCGAGGCCGGCGGCCCGGCGGGGCGTCTCGAGACGGCGGGCGATGGAGCGGAGCATCGCTGAGGAGGAGGACGGGAGGGTGTGGGTGTGGTGGTCGGTCGGAGGGCGAGGGCTCGCAGAAAGGCCCGCCGTTTCGCGCGGCACTCGACGCCGCCCCCATTGGCTGCCGAGGCCGCGAAAGCCCGCCCCTCGCCTCGACCTCCCGACGCCACAACCTGAGTGTCCCAGCGTGCAGACCTGGCTCAGTTCACTGCTGGCATGCCATCCCTGTTGAGCTCTCGCTTGCCTCGTCCCGAGGGGTCCAGCGGGGGTCGAGAAGGGCGAAGGGGAGGAAGGCGCGCGCGCCGCCCGACAACGGCCGAAGGCGCGGCGAGGCCTTGGCCGACGTCGACCCAGTCCTCTTCTACTCGCCGCCGTCATCCACAAGGCGTACTCCACAGCTACTGACCCGAACACGTCGCATCGAGAGAGCGGGGGGACAAGGCATCACAGATGTCTTGAGCAGAAGGGACGAGCGCTGGCCCGCCCCCTGCGAGAACGAAGGGGTTGGAAAAGGGGGCCCGCAGCGCGAGGTCCGTCGCAATCCGGTTGCGTTCGGTGTGCTCGGGCTGGCGAGGCGTAAAGAAGGGTGGGGAAGGGGGTGAAAGGGTAAAAGAAGGAATGTTCGTGAGGGTAGGTATGAGGGTGACGATGGGGGTAGCGCGCACGGGTCGTGATGGAGGACGAGACGAGACGGGATGGGAGCGGACAGGGAGAGCAAGAAGGAGGCAAGACAGACAGACCGAGGAAGAGGGGAAGCAGACGACAGGTGACAGGAACGACAGAGGGGCAGATAGGTGAGGCGGAAAGAACAGACCGGAAGATGAGGGAGATAGGGTGGCACTGGGAGGCAGAGCAGGACAGATGCGAGACCGGAAGCGGGGTAGCCATCTAGGGCGTTGGTGAGCGTGTTTGTGTGGGTGTGTGAGCGGGACCGATGATGAAAGCCAGGGATGCATGAGGAGGCGGCCGCCTCGAGTGCTGTTTTGAGTCGATCCCTTAGAGGAAGACGACCGAGGGCGAGGCAGAGTCCAGCTCTGCGCCCGCGATGAGGACCTCGGTTGCCGGCCGCCGCGAGCGGCCAAGCGCGCCCCGGGAACCGCCGTTGCCGGCCTTCTTGCCAACAGGCGACGAGGCGGCCGAGGAGGGCGAGCCGAGGTGGTCGGCCGCCGAGCGGAAGAGCCGGTTGAGGAAGCTGCCGCCGGCGGCTTGGGCGACGGGCGAGGTGCTCGCCAGCCGCTCCCGACGCTGCTGGACGGCGGTGGTCGCACGCGGAACGGCCTCGAGCGGCTTTGCCAGCGCGCGGATCGAAGGGAGCCGATGACGACCGCCGGCGAGTGCTGCTGCCGCCGTCGACGGCTTGGCGCCGTGAAGCGCCTGAGCGACGGGTGCCGGGCGGGCGATGGGCGAGTCGGCGTCGGCCGAGTCGGGCGTTGCCGGCAGGAACGAGTCGTTCGAGTCGAGCGACGAGGTCGACGCTGAGCGGTCGAGCGCGGGGACGTCGAATGCGCTTGGCGGCGGACCGACGAATGAGCGCGAGCTGAGACGGGCAGGCAGGGCAACGACCGGCGAGCGTGGCGAGCCGTACTCGACCGCCGAGGCAGCGGGCGAGCGAGGGGGGAAGGGGTAGAGCGCCATGAACGGCGCAAATTCTGTAGCGCGGGGCAATAGCCGCAGCGTCAGCGAGGATTTTTGAATGCGACGATCGTAGAGCAACATGCGGAGAACGTACGGGTGTGGACCTCCTCGGTCGTGATGGCGAGGTCATAGTCGAGCAGGTAGAGCAGCTGCTTCTCCATCAGGTTGATCTCGGCCTGCGAGAAGAGATGGGCGTAGCGGCACTGCATGCAGACAATCTGGTCAGCGCCTCATGCGTTGCGACTTGGAGACGAGTGAAGGACGGGAGGGGCCGTACCCAGTGCTTGTTCTTTGGCGAGCTGTCGTTGAGGTACTTTGCGGCGCAGATGAGGGTCGCGAGGAAGACGCGGTGGCGGGTGCAGGGCATGCCCTTGGTCCCAACCTTGGGCAGCCGGTCCCGGAGCCGGTGGAGGTAGACGAGCGTCGAGAGGAGGGTCGGCACCTGGACGTTGGACTCATGGACGAGGACCGAGATGAAGGCCTCGAGCGAGGGCAGCGTCGCGACGACCGAGGGCGCGGTCGACCGGGTCGAGGTCGACGACGACGACTGCGGCAAGGGCGCGCAAGGCCGCGAGCCGTCGAGCGGCGGCGAGTCGAGCACGGCCGGCGCGGGCTGGGACGAGCAGGCGATCGTTGCCGTCGCGCGGTCGGCAATGTAGTCTGGTGATGATGAAGGAGGCGGAAGTAGGACGATGATGGAGGCATTAGCGGCGGAAGGAGGCTGGCAGAGGGCGGGCTGGGACGACGGGATCGGTCGGCGCGTGGGCAGGGCGATCGACGACGGACCCCGAGGGCTGGGCGGCCACCAACGCGCCCATGGGAGCAGGCCCGACCCCGTCGAAGGCGGTCGGCGAGGAAGGAGGAAGGAGGGAAGGCACGCACAGATCATCTGGTTCGAGACGTCGGACCTGATGAGCTCGAGCAGGCTCGGGTCGTGCACGCCGCAGGGGAGGAGGCTCGACGGGTGGATGAGGTCCTCGAACGCGACGCGGAAGACGGGCGAATCGGCCGTCGTCGCGCTCGTCGTAGCCAGGTCGGAGGGCGACATCGGCAGGGAACGGAGAGGGATTGGTGGGTTGATCGCGAGCGGAGGAAGGTCGAGGCGGAGCTGCTGGCAAGGTCTGCCGTTGGGCTGGCAGGCGGCGAGAGAAACAAGGGAGGAGAGGGCGGGCTGAAAACGGCGGCGGCGGGCGGGCGGGCTGGCGCTGAGCTGGAGTGAGCTTGAGAGGGGCGGCGAGGTGAGGTGAGGAGCGAGCGTGCGTGTGTGTGGAGGAAGACGAGAAGGGAGGGGATGCCGCCGGGGCCGGAGAGAGAGGAGGGAGCGAGCGAGTGCAGAAGCGGAAGGAGGAGGAGGAGGCCGAGGGAGAGAGAGGGGAGAGGGGAGGGCGAAGGGGAGGCGGGCAGCGGCGCGCGCGCGCCCAAAGACAAGCCGGCGACGCGCCGCCGCCAAACAAGGGGAGCCAGACGCGCCTGTGCAGCCTCCTCCTTCAGGCAGGCCGCCGTGGCGTCGGCCAAGCCGGGAAGGGCCTCGTCGCAAAGCACACCGGAAAGCACCTCTACTTCGCGCGCAAAGGCGGAGGCTCGCCCGCAACCTTCCCTCGCTCTCTCCCGAACACTAGCAGGCCGACAGGACGCCTCTCTCGCCAAGTCGGGCGGGCATCAATTCAGACGGCCGCCAGCGTCGGGACCTTAAAGTGTGCTGCGTTTACGCTGTTGCCCTTGCAGTCGGCTGTAGGAGGCGTCGGCGGGACTGCTGTCAACGGATGATCGGCCCGTCAGCGCGGGTAGAGGTTGGGAAGGCAGTGGTGGTCAGAGAGGGCAGCCAGGCCTGCGCGTCGGCAGCGCGGGCGTCAACGCTTGACGACGCAGGGACATGCGGCACCCACGTCTGCCAGGACGCTTCTGTCCGAAATCCTTCGTCCGCCAGTCGACAGAGGGTCGGGTCGGTGCCGCATGGCCGGCTTCAGTCCAACTGGTGACGTGGGCGGCCGATGGGGTTCGGGTCGGTCAGCACTCAGACTACCGTTCTCGCGCACAACGCGGCACAGCGTCGAGACGACATAATCGACGCCAGGATCCCGCCGCTGAAGAACAAGCGCCGTGTCGGCCGCGTACGACGTCTGCGTTGCCCGGCGTCGGACTTGAGGTGCCCCTGTCGAAGCCCGATTAGCGAGGCCTCCGTGAGAGTTAGCTGGCGTCAGCGAGTGCCAGTGGTCGTTCCACGCCTTGGCCCCCTACCTCGACTGAGCTGGCTGGCTAGCACCCACACCGTTTTCCAGCCTGGACTCGTGCAGCTGCCAGTCATCGGTGAGGTCGACGCTCGCTGGTCAGCGCGGTTGAGAGGACGAGATAAGGGCATGTGGGCCATTCGTAAAAGGCCCGCGGGGTAGCCGGGGGCCGGCTGCCGTTGCCCTCAAGGTCAGTCCTCCTCCTTGCCCTCGAGAGGCCGTCGTCTCGGCCTGACCCTCTCCTCTTTCGATGCCGTGTGTGTGTGTGTGTGTGTCGGCTGCCGGACGACAAAAGGGGTTAGCTTCAGGTGTTGCGGTCGAATCATGACTGGTGCGGTCGACGACTGCGCAGGCCAGGCCAGCAGCTTGCTTTCCAGACTCCGCACCGGGCGCTGCAGGAAACCCCCTGCCGGGCGCGCCAGGCGAGAGCACCGACACCCTTTCCTGACTCGGTCTCTTCCCCCACCACGCCATACCGCCCGTTGACCTTTTCCCGGACCGCACGAGCCCGCCAGAGCTCGCCCGACGCCCATGCTTCGCTCCCTGACCGCCCACCGCAGCAGCTCTAGCCTCGCCCGAGCCGTCGCCTCCTCTTCCTCCTCCTCAACCTCGACCCTCTCGCTCGCCCGCCCGACCCTCCTCTCCGCCCGCCGGTCACCGCCCAGCAGCAGCAGCAGCAGTCGCAGCCTAGCCGCCGCTACCCGTCGCTCCTTTACCATGTCCGCCCCCGCCTCCGCCGCAAAGCCCATGGAGGGCGTCGAGGGCCAGGCCGCCCAGATCATCGACGGCAACCAGCTCGCAAAGTACGTCGCCTCCCCTTCCCATTTTTTTTTCGCAGCCGCCCTGCCTCCTGCCTGGCCGACTTTCCCGCCCGGACGCGCCTTTCGCGAGTTCGAGCGGGGAGCGAACGGGTCGCGTCCCCAGCCCGGTCGGCCGCTAACCGACTTTTTCCTGTCCTCCGTCGCAGGGACATCCGCTCCAAGATCTCGTCCGAGATTGCTGCCATCAAGTCGACCTACCCCCGCTTCCAGCCCAACCTCGTCATCCTCCAGCGCGGCAACCGGTCCGACTCGTCGACCTATGTCAAGATGAAGCTGAAGGCGGCCGAGGAGGCCGGCATGACCTGCTCGCTCGTCGCCCTCCCCGAGACGTCGACCGTCGAGGAGGTCATCGCCGCCGTTCAGAAGTGCAACAACGACGACGGCGTCGACGGCATCCTCGTCCAGCTCCCGCTCGGCGAGGGCGTCGACTCGGATGGCGAGCGCCGCGTCGTCGAGTCGGTCTCGGAGGCCAAGGACGTCGACGGGTCAGTCTTCCTGCCCCTCCTTCGGCTCCGGCCGGCCGAAAAGGCGCACCCCGGACTGACATCCTCCCATTTCGCTCCCTCAGCTTCCACCCGACCAACATCGGCCACCTCTCGTCCCGGCTGACGACGCCGATGTTCACGCCGTGCACTCCCGCCGGTGTCATCGACCTCCTCGACAAGGCCGGCGTCAAGATCGGCGGCTCAAACGTGAGTCAGGCACCCCCTTGGCCACCTCACGCTCAGCGACTGACCTGCGTCTGTTCCTCTCCTCCCAGGCCGTCGTCCTCGGCCGGTCCGACATTGTCGGCTCGCCTGTCTGCGCGCTTCTCCGCAAGCGCGACGCGACCGTCACCCAGTGCCACTCGCGCACGCAGAACCTGCCCGAGCTCGTCAAGCAGGCCGACATCCTCGTCGCCGCCATCGGCAAGGCCCAGTTTGTCAAGGGCGAGTGGCTCAAGCCCGGCTGCGTCGTCATCGACGTCGGCACCAACTTCATCCCCGACGCGTCCAAGAAGTCGGGCCAGCGCCTCGTCGGCGACGTCGACTTTGAGTCGGCCGCCAAGGTCGCCTCGTTCATCACCCCGGTCCCCGGAGGTGTCGGCCCGATGACGGTCGCCAAGCTCATGCAGAACACGTTCGAGTCGGCCAAGCGCCGCTTCGACCAGGGCCGCCAGCGCAAGATCGTCCCCAACCCGCTCCACATGCTCGAGAAGGTGCCGAGCGACATTGTCATTGCGACCTCGCAGACGCCCAAGCCGGTCGTCGACATTGCCTCGTCGATCGGCCTGACGGCCGACGAGGTCGAGTCGTACGGCAAGTACAAGGCTAAGGTCGAGCTCTCGGTCATCGACCGGCTCGCCCACCGCCGCGACGGCAAGTACATCGTCGTCGCCGGTATCACGCCCACCCCGCTCGGCGAGGGCAAGTCGACGACGACGATCGGTCTCGCCCAGGCGCTCGGCGCTCACCTCGGCAAGTCGGCCTTTGCCTGCGTCCGCCAGCCCTCGCAGGGCCCGACGTTCGGCATCAAGGGCGGCGCCGCCGGCGGAGGCTACTCGCAGGTCATCCCGATGACCGAGTTCAACCTCCACCTGACGGGCGACATCCACGCCGTCACCGCGGCCAACAACCTGCTCGCCGCCGCGCTCGACGCTCGCATGTTCCACGAGAGCACGCAGCCCGACAAGGCCCTTTTCAACCGGCTCTGCCCGGCCAAGAAGGGCGTCCGGACCTTCGCGCCCATCATGCTCAAGCGGCTCCAGAAGCTCGGCATCGACAAGACCAACCCGGACGACCTGACGGTCGAGGAGCAGAGCCGCTTCGCCCGGCTCGACGTCGACCCCAAGACCATCACCTGGAACCGTGTCCTCGACGTCAACGACCGTTACCTGCGCAAGGTGACGATCGGCCAGGCCCCGACCGAGAAGGGCCTCTCGCGCGAGTCGGGCTTCGACATCTCGGTCGCCTCCGAGGTCATGGCCGTCCTCGCGCTGAGCAAGGACCTCAAGGACATGCAGGAGCGCCTCGGCCGGATGGTCGTCGCCACCTCCAAGGCCGGCGAGCCCATCACGTGCGACGACATTGGCGCGACCGGCGCGCTCGCCGTCCTCATGAAGGACGCCATCAAGCCGACGCTCATGCAGACGCTCGAGGGCACGCCCGTCTTTGTCCATGCCGGCCCGTTCGCCAACATTGCCCACGGTAACTCGTCGATCATCGCCGACCGGATCGCGCTCAAGCTCGCCGGTACCGAGGAGGGCGACGACGCCGGCTCGGCCGGCTACTGCATCACCGAGGCCGGCTTTGGCGCCGACATCGGCATGGAGAAGTTCTGCAACATCAAGTGCCGCGTCTCGGGCCTCAAGGCCAACGCCGTCGTCCTCGTCGCGACGATCCGGGCGCTCAAGATGCACGGCGGCGGGCCCGAGGTCACGCCGGGCAAGCCGCTCGCCGACACGTACCTCAACGAGGACCTCGAGACGCTCGAGAAGGGCTGCGTCAACCTCGGCAAGCACATCTCGAACGCCAAGAAGTACGGCATCAAGGTCGTCGTCGCCATCAACCAGTTCACCAACGACACCCCCGCCGAGCTCGCGCTCGTCCAGAAGTACGCGCTCGAGGCCGGTGCCGACCAGGCCGTGCCGTCGAACCACTGGGCCAAGGGCGGCGAGGGCGCCGTCGACCTCGCCAACGCCGTCATCAAGGCCTGCGAGGAGGACAACGACTTCAAGTTCCTCTACGACGTCGAGCGGCCGATCGCCGAGAAGATTGAGACGATCGCCCGCGAGATGTACGGCGCCGACGGCATCGACATCTCGCCCGAGGCCCAGGCTCAGATCGACACCTACACCCGCCAGGGCTTCAACAACTTGCCCATCTGCATGGCCAAGACGCCCCTCTCGTTTTCGCACGAGCCCGCGCGCAAGGGCGTGCCGACCGGCTTTACGCTCCCGATCCGCAACGTCCGCCTCTCGGCCGGCGCCGGCTTCCTCTACCCCCTGTGCGGTGACGTCCAGACCCTGCCGGGCCTCTCGACCCGCCCGGGCTACTACGACATCTCGCTCGACGACGAGGGCAACATCCAGGGTCTCTTCTAAGAGATCCCATGTCGGCCTGACTTTCCTTCTTCGCTCTCATCTCTTTGGACCCCGCTCGCTGCATGGTACGTTGAACCGCCATCGCATAGCCGCCCTCAGGCATCTGATGCTGACGTCTTCCCTTGCACCCTTCAGGCATCAACTGTCTTAAAAAATCACTCGCATCTCCCAACCCGCTCCTGTGCCAAAACCCTCCCATCTGCCCCTCTCAACGAGGCGCCCTTTTGCCATCCTTTAGACCTTGTACAAGGGGGTGTTGCGCAAGCCCCCCTCGCCTCTCCCCATTATAGATGCGCGCGTCTTCCAGCCTTTTGTCTCGCGCGGCTCTTGCTTCTCAACCTTTCGATTGGGTCGACGCAGCACGGCCCTTCTGCTGCGAGACGTGCCTCCGTCGGCCACGGCGGCATGCGTCCAACGGATCGGCCTCGGCCACGCCGCCGCCCCGAGGTCGAGATTTCGTCGCTCAAGTCTCGCCCGCGGCGCGGCGCGGGAGCCAGAAGCCGCCCCCGCCCGCGGCCGTGCTGCCGCGACCTCCGACCACTACCTGCCGCCCCCGTCTGCTCCCCCCTTCTCTCCGACCCCTTCACCCCCTGGGCTGTGCCGCTCTTAGTTGGCTGCTCTGCATACACGTGCGTCCGCCTGCTTGCTGTTTGCCGTGCGACAGCTGCCCGTAACGCTGGACCGCGCCCGTTGCCGCGGCCAGACCCGCTTGCTGACCGTCGTCCCGCCGCCGAACCTGCCCTCCGCTCGCCAGCCTTTCCTTCCTACCGACTCTCTAGACGACCATGGCCCGCGGAAACCAGCGCGAGAAGGCGCGGGAAAAGAACGAGAAGGAGAAGTGCGTTTCCGCCGGCGCTGGCAGCCGCGTAAGGGCCCGAGCGAGCCCGACTCCGCACCGGAGCTGACCCTTTTCGCCCTGGCCTTGTCGCCCCTTTCGCTCTGCTCGCTCGCCCTCGTCCAGGGCTGCTGCCGGCAAGAAGCTGACGGGCAATGTCCAGCAGCGTAACGAGGCCAATGCCGCCGCCCTTGCCGCCAAGATCGAGGTTGGTCCCTCTGGCTTCGCAGCCTGACGGGCCCCCGTCTGCCCCGACCGAGCACAAGCTGACGACTCAACCTCCTTCGCTCACCCAGGCCAAGAAGGCTGCCGCTGCTCAGGCCGCCGACCCCAACTTTGTCCCGCCGAAGAAGAAGTAAGCGGGCCGTCTGTTTTTCCGCGGCATGCAGCGATCGCTCGTAGACGGTCCACCCGAGTGAGTTCGTCCGGCTGCGACTCTCGGAGCCGGGCCGGTCGAGCTGTGCGCGCGCGAAGGGGGTCTGGCACGGGCTTCCACGCGCTTAGAGCGTCTTCTGTGATGACTTAACGACAACGGGGGCCGCTGGGAGCGGGGCTGTCCTGCCGGCTCGGGCGCGGCAGACGGAGCCGAAGGGGAGGGTCATGTATCGCCCAGCGGGGTCGTCTCGTTGCCTCGCAATGCCCTAGTGGTCTTCCGGCGCCGCTCCTTTCGCATGGCTCGCTCGGTCGCCCGTTCCTGTTGCCGGAAGGTGCCGGCCGCCATCTCGAGCATGCGCGCCCGCAAAGGGTACGCCTCCTCTTGCAGCGTGTTGCCTTGGAACCGGGCCGGCTCCTGCTGGGCGTAAGAGAAGCCCTGAGCGCCGGTGCGCTCGCCCGGGATGTAGATGACGTCGGGAGAGGTGGCGACGCCGGGCGTGCCCCAGGGTGAGAGGATCCGCGTCGGCAGGGGGGTCCCTCTGCGCCGTGCTTCGCGGACGCGGCGCCCGTGCCGGATGTCGTAAGTTTCGTCCATGAGCGTCCTCTCGTCGATCGAGAGCGGAAAGCCCAAGGACCGCATCTCGTCCTCGAGCTCGACCGACAACGCAGGTCGCTGCGAGAGAGCAAACTTGCGGATCAGGCGGACGTAGAGCCAGGCGGTCACGGGTGGGAACTGATCGTCCGGCCCCTCGGCCGTCACCCTCGGCCGCCGACCCTCGTTCTCGAGCGTGACCGCGGCACGGACGTCCTCGAACGAGATGCCGCCCTGCCGGACGAGGTCGGCCAAGCCCGCCCTCGCCTCGTCCAGCTCGTTGGCTTGGACCATGCTGACGAACAGGTGACCGTAGATGCGGCAGTCGTGGGGGACGTTCCGCAGACGCATGTCGCGCAGGACGGCCGCCGCCAGCTTGGTGTCGAATCGAGCAAAGGCCGTAAGCCAGCCCACCCAGGCGTTCGAGCCGGCCCGCTCCGAATCCTTCACGACGTGCTCGAGATGTGGGCCGGACCAGGGCGTGAAGACCGGCCCAGCTTCGGGTGCTGCCGCTGCAGGTAGGTCCTCGAAGAGATTCGACTCCTGGTCGGCTGCCGACATGTCAACGACCGCTGCGACCGGCGACGGCATCGGCTGTCGCGGAACCGGGTCGGTAAACGTCAGGAATTCGCGATAGTCCTGCAGCATGAGCTCGACGTTCTCGCCGTGCATGGCCACAATGGCCGAGTAGGCGATCGCTGTCAGTTTTGAGCCGGCAATGAGCTTGCGTGTCGGGTCGTTTATGGGCGGCGGTCGGCCTTCAGCGATCAGCGTCGCCTGCTCCGGCGAGAGCTCGGGCCGATTGTTGCGGAAGGCGTCCCAGACCTCGCTCGTCGGCAGCGCGATCCATTGGCAGCGAGCGGCGAACAGGCTGAGCGCGTCCGCCGGACGACCGACCCGGATGAGACGCATCATCTCGGCCGAGATCCACAAGCGCTGACCGACCTCGCTGAGAACGGACTCCCGAGGGTTGTTGCCGCGGGGTGACGTCAGACGCCGGTAGAGGAGGGCAACAAGCCGCGGCCGTGGAGCGGGCGTCATGTAGAGCGCCTCTAGAACGTTTGACAGCGCGACTGCCGACTGACGTGTTGTCGACCGACTGATGAGGAAGATGGCACGCGGCAGGTGTTCAAAGCCAGGCCGGCCGTCCGTGTGGAGCTGCACCTGCTTCCTATCCTTCAGTGGGGGAATGCCGAACGCGCACTCATCCGGGTGGTCTTCGACGGCGAGCGCACGGAGTTGCGGCTGGAGCGGCGAGTGGATGCCGCATCTGCGCTCGATTTGCTCAAGCAGGTACTGGTACGTTTTGAGGCCGATTGTCGGCCAAAGATAGCCCTTTCGAAAGAACGGTTCGCTCGTGGCTCGCGCCTGGCGGATGGTCGAGACGGCATCGTCGAAGCTGCGACTCTTCATCAGGCCGTGGATGACGTCGTTGAAGCTTTTGGAACGCTCGAACGAGTCCCTTGCCCAGCCCGCGTTCTGACATATCGAGTCGACGAGCGGGAAGGCCGTGCCCGGCGGCGAGAAGGCGACAATGTGGTGCGACATCCGTCGTCTGTAGACCTCGCCGAGGCCTTTCTCGCAGAAGAGCATGAGGGCCCGCGCGAGGTGGCCGAGGTGGGTTGGGTAGCACAGGAGTTGCTCAACGACTTGCTGATGCTGGCGCACGACAGCCTCCGGGAGGGGCGTGTACGGGACCTGTACCCTATCAGCAGGAAGGAGCGACGCCCAGAGGATGAACCACTCGAGGCGGTCCTCCGCCGTCTCGATCTCTGTGCTCGTTAGAGACTCGAGCGCGGCGTGCAGATAGACCGAGTCGAACGGGACGGTCCTCCCGGCCGAATGGAGTTGCTGGAACTCGGCCCGTGCGTCCGCCCAGCGCCCGTCCTGGACCGCTTGAACAAGCGGACCGGATGAGGTGATCGTCGGAGCCGAGGCCGCCCTCGGCAGGCGTCTGTCGTCGTCGCGTCTGTCGTCGTCTGCCGTAAGGCGCAGCGCAGCGTACTCGTCGGCGACGTCGTCCTCAAAGAGCGTCGTGTCGACCTCGTGCTTGGCGTTCCAGTCGTTGAGAAGCTTTGCTCGCCCGCCAAGGATGGGATCGCTCGAGTACATGTCGCCAACCTTGAAGGCCGGCCGGGCTGCCGAGCTCTTGCCCCGGACAAAGCGCTGGGACGTCGCAAAGGACGTGCTGGGGCCGGCGACGGGCGAGGCGAGCGAACAGCTCGTTGACGCAAGCAAGGGCCGGGTCCGGCTGATGGGTAGGGACGGCATCTGGCCCTTGGCGACCACTGCGATGGCCTGCCAGCAGAGCGGCCCGACCGGAGCCTGTGTGCTTGCCATACTGGACCGAGGCGTTGACGAGGGAGCGTCAGCCGAGCTCCTGTAGCCGGATGCCTGTGAGCAGGACAGGCTCGACGCACAGCGAGTGAAACGAGCACGGATTTGTGAAGGCAGCCAGCTGCTGGTGTGTTATCGAAGCTGAGATCTCCATAGTCAGTCCTGGCGGCCCTGCTTCGGAGCAGGCGACAGCATGGCGCTCTCTCACCTCGGGAGTGCGTCGTCGGACAGGCGGAGCTGCGGCGCCGGTGGGTAACTGGCCTGCTGACGCAAGGGGCCGCCGGGGCTGATAGATAACCAGGCGGCTTGCTTCACTGTCTCCGAGCGAGGCCTCCTTTGCGCGCCTGGGTCGTGGCGAGAGCGTCGGCCGGGAAAGAGCCTGAGGATGAGAGGAGGAGGTTGGGAGGATGCTGGCCGGGCTGCCGACCGGCTGCCGACCTCTCGCAGCCAGCTTGGACCTCGCTCTCCCTCCGAACCTGCTCCCGCTCCCCCCCCCCCCCCTTGCAAGCCGGACCTCACATGGATTCGTCCGTCTCGTCCTCGTCAGACGCTCCGGATCGTTCCTTAGCTCGATCCGACCGACGTCCGGCGGCCAAGACGGCGCCGCAGAAGCGTTTCAGCGTCGCCGTCGGCCCAGCTGCCGCGGCCGCTCCCCTTCATCCACCTCCCAGCCATGCCGCAGCCGTCGACGGCCACGACGTCGGCGTCAGACAGCGCAAGCCTCCGCTCAAGATCGGCGTGCAGCGCGAGGGTTCTGACCAGAGTACGTCCCCCTTGCAGTGGATCTGGAGCGAGAAGAGAGCTGATCTCGATGTATTCTCGATCTGCGCACAGCTGCTCGCGCCTCCTCGAGCGCGACTGCCCGTGGCCAGACGATACCCCGGTCTGCGCGTCGCCAGGTCTCGGCATCGCTCTTGTCGTCCTCGGGAGGACGGGAGTCGTGGCGATATCAGACGCGAGATTCGCTCGCGGGCGGTCGTGGGCCGTCGCCCTCAGGGGCAAGGGACTCTGATCTCGGCCTGTCGGCCTGGGCCGCCCTCGCCGAACTGCGCGCCGGGCCGCTCTCGCCACGACTCGCCTACTCGCCGACGACGCTGCCGCTGGCGACCGAACGGCCCGGCCGAGAGAGCTACTCCCGGCGGGCTGTCGAGTCGAGCGCAGCATCGGAGGCTGGCGATTCGTCGTTCGGACCGCTGCTCTCGTCGACGCTGCGCGACAAGAGGCCCTACGCCCGTGACTCCATAGCGACGTCCTCCGTCTCAAGCCTGGCGGACGCCAGTGTCGGAGGTCCCACTGGGATCGACATCGGCGGCCGCAATCCGCCTCTGTCGAGGGAGGACGGTAACCTGCGCCAGGTCGTAGCCTCGCCGGGATCGATCATTGATTACGGCGGCCACCTTGCGAGCTCGACGCCGAACGACGGCAGCGGGCACGTCTCGCACAGCCAGTCGATCGACTTCAGCCGAGAGTCGTTCCCTCGATCGCTCATACAGAGCTCGGACGATGAGGAGTTGGCCGAGAGTCGACCGGCGCCCCTGACGCAGAGTCCCACCGCGACCGAGTGCCCGCTAGACAACGGCGAGGAGCTTCGCCGCTCGCCCTTGCCGGACGCACCTACCTCGGACGATCGGCCAAGAACCTACTCCCAAGCTTCGCCGCTCGCGCCGTCCGAAGCTCTGCTTGAGTCCTCTGTCCGATCCCTGCCGGCCCAGGGGCCGTCTTCCGAAGAGCCACGACCGCGCTGGCGGCGCCCGCTCCTGGGCTTCACTCGGCCGCAGGTCGACGTCCTCAAGTGCTCGCTGGCCTATACGCTGGCCTCCCTCTTCACATTCGTGCCGGTTCTGAACTCACTCCTCCTCGGCACGTCGTCGGCGCACACGATCGCCACCGTCTCTGTCTACTACAACCCGGCCAAGTCGCTCGGCACGATGCTCGAAGCCGACGTCTACTGTCTCGTCGTCGCGACGATCGCCGCTGTCGTCAGCCTCGCCGCCGTCGGAACGCTCAAGGCGGCCGACAGCGTCGGCACGAGTTGGGGCCGCGACTGCGGTGACTGGACGGCGCTCCTCTTCTGGTTCGGCGGGTCGCTTAGCGTCCTCGCTTGGCTCAAGGTCCGGCTCGGCAAGCAGAGCTTCAACTCGGCCACGTCGATGGGGCTCGTCATCATGAGCAACGTCATCATCAAAGGTTGGTGCGCTCCCCCCCCCCTCCCCTGGTCGTGCATGGGAGCCCTCGCTGACTATGTCGCCGCTGCAGAGGGTGGGCTACGCAAGCTGCTCGAGGTCTTGCTGAACGTCGTCATTGGCACGAGCATCAGCAACCTTGTCTGCTTCTCCATCTTTCCGGTGCGCCATTCAGATAGATGTAAGCGGCCGGCGAGGCGGCCCTCTGGAGCTGACCGACTGGCTCTTGCCCGATGCAGCACTCGGCCACATCCAAGCTGCAGACAGACATTCACTCGACCCTTACCTCCTTCTCGACGCTCCTGACGATTCTGTCGCAGACTTTCCTGCTCGATGCGCCCTCTCCATCGTTGTCACCGGCCCAGGACCTCGCATCGGCTGTCGCCGCACACGAGAGGTCGTTCAACGGGCTCAAAAAGACCCTCTCGGAAGCCAAATCCGAGTTTCTCGGCGACGCGGGCGAGCGCTTCGAGGTCGTTGTCAGCAGTCTGACGCGACTCGCTCAGCACCTGACCGGTCTCCGGAGCGGCACCGGTCTCCAGTACGAGCTCATGGCGGCGGCCAAGGAGGGTCGCATCGTCATCGATCAACCTCAACCTGACGATCCGAGCAAGGTTGCCTGGAGCCCAGGCGAGCGCAAGGAGGGCTCGGGCTTCTTCGACGCCGGGGCTGCAGCCGAGGCAAAGGCGCGGAAGGACTCCGAGGACGAGCGACTGGCAGCCGAGGCCAACATCTTCAGCGAGGTTCGAGAGCACGTCGGCCCCGAGCTCCGCAGCGTCACAGCCGCCTGCGACGCGACCCTCCTCGCGATCCGATCGACGTTCAACGAGCCGCAGAAGCGCTTGGACGAGCCGCCCGACGATTTTACGCACCTCACCCAAGAGCTGCAAAGTGCGCTCGTCGACTTCCAGGTCGCCAGCACGGGCTCGATCGCCGAAATCTACGGCGGCGGAGCCGACGCGGACAATCATGCGAGCCACGTGCAGTCGCCCAAGGAGACCGTCTTCCTCGTCTTCTAGTGCGTGACCGTTTTTTGCGCCGCAGTCGCGAGCCGCCCTCGGATGCTGACGACGTCCTCGCGGCCCTTCAGCTTCATCTTCACCTTTGACGAGTTTGCTCGCGAGGTTCTCTTCCTGCTCGAACAGATGGAGGCGACGCTCTTTGACCGGCCGCACGAGATGACCTGGCAGCGGATGTGGCGCCAATTGCGGAGGGCGCCACGCTTGCGAGCGGCAAGAGGCCCTGGCCCTCGTCGAACGCTGCGAAAGCGCATGTGTTCGTCAACACATGCCGACATTCAGACCGATCCATCCTAAGCTGACCACCCCTGGCCCCGTTCGCCAGCGACCATCATCCCAATCGACCCGTCCGAATTTCTCAAGCCGGCTGTCTTTCCTCCGACGAGCGAGCTTGCGCCCAACACGGCGACCAACCCGCTGGGCTCTATGCTCTCGTTCAAGCCGCGGCTCTACCACTTTATCTGGGAGGTCCTCGAGCGGTGCCGCAAGAACGACTTCAAGTACGCCTTCAAGGTCGGCATGGCGACCGCCCTGCTCGCCGCGCCCGCCTTCTCTGACACATGGCGGACGACCTTCCTCGAGTATCGGATGGAGTGGGGGCTGATCGCGTAGGTGGAGAGCCGGCCCAGCAAGCTCGTGCCTGACGGTCGTATCGTCCGCTGAACCTGCTTCCCTCCCCCCATCCTCCTCGCCTCCCAATCTCGAAGTTTCTTTGCGACGATGAGCCCGACCGAGTGCGTTGCGATCAGCACAGTGCTCCTCCGATCGAGGCGCTGACCATCCTCGAGCACGCTAATGCATAGGGGTGCGACCAACGCGGCCAGCGTCTTCCGTTTGCTCGGGACCTTGTTCGTTCAGCCCGCTTTGCAGCGCGGCTTCGGCGTTACCGCTGACTGACCGTCCTCATCGCCCCTTTGCTCAGCGCCGGTGCCGCCGTCGCTGCCGTCGTATATACGGCCTTCCCAGAAGACAATGTCGCGCTCCCTCTCATCGGTTTCCTCTTCTCCCTGCCCTGCTTCTGGGTCATCGTCACGATGTGAGCTCTCAGTCCTGGCTTGGACTTCCCGAGCCTTTTGCTGACGGCGCGTCTTGTCCTTTGCAGGCCTTTCTACGCTGCCGCGGGTCGCTTTGGTCAGCCAGCAGACTGACCGCACGTATCGATCAACGCTCAAGGCTGACACTCCGCCCTACTCGCGACAGTCCTCTTGACGTATAATCTCACGGCGCTGTATTGGTGCGTCTTGGCGATTTTTCGGTAGGTCTGCAGGACGCCGCTGACGCCGCCAACCCTTTGACTCGCTACCAGCTACAACTCGCGCGCGGCCGATACGCCTGTCCTCGAGATCGCCTACCGACGCTTCGTCTCGGTCTCGATCGGCGTCGTCTACACGCTAGTCGTTTCTCGCGTCATCTGGCCCTACGCTGCTCGACGTGAACTGCTCTCTGGCCTTTCGGAGTATGTGCTCGCCTGGATGATCCGAGCGCGCGGGCGACGCTGACCGGCTGTAGCGCTTCCTCGCAGCTTCTACGTCGACCTCTCGTTCCTCTACACGCGCCTGCTGGCCACATTCAGCTCATCTGAGCGTGTGCCGCCGATGATGCCGACCGACGACTCGAGCGTCCCCTCCTGGGACGAGGAGCAGGCAGCCTTGACCGGAGGTCATCGCTCGACGACCGCGGCCGACCCGCTCAGCGCGTCGGTCCGCGAGTTCATGGCCATGGAGCTACATCTCCAGCTGAGCCTTCTGCAGCTCAGAGACCTACTCGAGGCTGCCACGCGCGAACCGCGGCTCAAAGGTGCGCAAAGGATTCGCAGTCTTTCTCGACCAGCGCTGATGGTGCCGCCACCCCCGGATGCAGGGCCCTTCCCCAAGGCGCTCTTCAACAGCTGCATCATGTCCAGCCAGACCATCCTCGACCGCTTTCACTCCATCCGCTGCGTCGTCAACCGCGACGAGTGGGATCAGGTGCGCCAGCCTCAGACGCTGCATTGGCTCAGCTTTGTTGGCTGACGACCGCCCCTCGCCGGCATGGCAGTCGCTCTACCGGTCGCACGTCGCCCCCGTCAATGCGGAACGGCGCGAGATGGTACGCGCACTCTTGCTCCTGTACGCTCCCGCTCCCACTGACCGGCTGCCTGTCGGCCAAACCAGGTCGGCAACGTCCTGCTCTACTTCTCAACCATTTCTGCGGGTTTTCGGCTGAAGACGCCGATGCCGCCGTACCTGCCGCCGGCTGAGCGCGCGCGGCAGCGTCTGCTGCGGAAGGCCGAGGCGCTCTCGCTCGTACACGTCCCCGGCAAGGGCTCGAAGCATCTGCTCTTCTTCTCTTGTGAGGTTGCCTCGGGTGCGGCGAACTGGCTCATCGGCGTCGGCTGATTCGTCCTCCCGTGCACCTCTTCAGACGTCCTGGCCATGGTGCGACCGCCTTCAGCCATCATATTCGAAGTTGAAGGATCGCTGATCCACATTCCATTTCCCTTGGCTGGTAGGCCGGTATCATCCACGAGCTTGAGTACGTCGGCTCGGTCCTCCAGAGCGCCTACGGCGTCGTAGGCGGCGGCGTCAACGAGTTTGAGGACCTCTTCTTCAACCCGCTCATCGGCGAGCTCAGCGACAGCGATGACGGCGAGGACACCCTCGGCTAGCCGGCCCGGGTGGGCCTACTCTTCTCTTTACGACCCTTTCATGATTTCATGCGCCAACTTGATGATACGTCGCCCGTTCTGGAGAGCCCGCAACCATCAAGGGCGATGGTGGCAGACGCGGCAGCAGCAAGCAGCCCCGCCGGGCCGGTGGGCAGCTCTCGCCTCTTGAGCTCTTGGCCGGGCTGCTCTCGACACGCCGACCTCATCTCTCGCGCTGCTAATGCGTCAAGTGTGCCTCTGCTAGCCCTCACGAATGCACGAGTCGCGCAGCGTGTCCCTCGAGCTTCTGGTGGCGGCCTGCGCAGGTCGGCCGGCCCGATTACCGCCAAGCACAGCGAGGGTCGCCATGAGTCAAGCAAGGCTGCCGGCGCGATGAACCGAACGACAAGCCACTCGCCCTCTTCTTCGACCGGCAACTGCTAGCAGAGGCAATCAGCATGGCTCGTCCTCTCAAGGTGCGGCGGCCGTCTCTCGTATGGCTCGAATTGAGCTCGCAACTGACAGGCTGCCCTCCGATGACCGCTAGGTCGCTGCAGCCCAGGTCGGCAGGAGTGCGCCCAACGGTCTGGCCGACTGCCCCTTCCCAGGACTGACCGCCCGAACTTGTTTCTCTCCGTTCAGTCGATCGAAAGACGCCCCGGAAAGATGTGCTCGCTCGACTGATCGCCCTCTTGGAGCAGGCCGCTGCCAAGGGCGTCCGGCTCGTCGTGTTTCCAGAGACTGTTCGGCCCCGCCCCATCGCATTGCTCGAGCCGACGCGCAGCTGACACCTCTCACCGGCCGGCTCCGTCGTTCCACCCCAGACATTCGCTGGCTTCTTCCCGCGTTACATAATCCGCGATGAAGTCGAGCTCAACTCGTTCTTTGAGCAAGAGACGGCCGAGGGCGGGATCACCGGCGCCGCCAACGTCAAGCCCTTCTTTGACCGCGCGCTCGCGCTCGGTGTCGACGTCGCCATCGGCTACGGCGAGCTGACGACCGAGGGCGAGCGATACAACAGCGCGAGCTATGTCTCGGGCAAGACCGGCAAGGTCCTAGGCAAGACGTGAGCGGACGGACAAAGATCTCCTGGCTGTAGCGCAAGCTGACTCCCACCTGTCTCCCACCACCAGGCGCAAGGTCCACTTGGCTGGCACCGTCGAGCCCTTTGACGACGAGCCCGAGACGACGAACCAGCTCGAGAAACGCTACTTTACACCGGGCAACCTTGGATTCGAAGCCTTCCGAGCGACCTCGCTGAAAGAGGCAGCCGACGGCCCGTCGCCGATCGTAGGGCAGCTCATCTGCATGGACCGCCGCTGGCCCGAAGCGTGGCGTTCACTGGGGTTGCAAGGCGTCGAGATCGTCTGCAGCGGCTTTGTGCGCCCTTTACGACATCTCGGCAGACGATACCACGCTGTTGCTGACTGCCTGTGCGTCCCGTCGTCCTCCGTCCTCTGCGTCGCGACACTCTCAGGTGACGACCGCCTGGGCTCCCCGGCTGTGGGGCGATTTCACCATCTCCCGCCAGGAGGCCCGCGAGCTCGTGACGTCGCAGCACAAGCGTACGTCTGGAAGTGTCACAGGAGCCACCTCGACTGGGAGACTGACTTGCGTCGCTGTGGCGTCCGCTTACCCAGTCGTCGTCCAGGCCAACGCCTACACCAACTCGACCTTCTGCATCGCGGCTGCGAGGGCGGGGGAAGACGACGGCATACATTCTTTGATTTCGGGAAGCCTTATCGTCGACCCGCAGGGCCGGATCGTCGCCGAGAATGTGACCGAGGAGGAGTGAGTCGTTGTGCCTCTCGCTCAACCTCCCGCCCAAGCTGACTTTCGGAAATCGGCCCTCGTCTCGCCCGGCAGTGAGCTCGTCGTCGCCGAGATCGACCTTGACGCTTGTCTGCCGGGTAAGGAGCGGACGTTCAATTTTGGCAAGCACCGGCGGCCCGAGGCGTACGGCCGGCTGCTCGCTCAGAAGGGGGTCATCGAGCCCGAGGAGCCGAAGGCCGACTCGTGCTAAGTGAAATGTGGCCGTGACCGCTCTCGGCGTTGTCTTGAAGTTGCATTCCTAGTCAGACATCCTTGCGCGCGAGCCAGGAAGCGAAGGACGGTCGGACGATGGTCTGCAGGCACGAGCCGACATGGCACGAGCCAGGGCGTGGGGCATGGGCCGACGTGGCAGGTGGAGTCAGCCGGGAGCGGCACGATGGCTTGGCTTGGAGGTCGCACGGGTCACCCGGCGCCCGCGACGGTGATTACCCCAGACTAACTCGGCCCATTGTTGGTCAGCCGTCGAGCCTTTTCGGCGGCCGTGCTGCTAGCAGGCACTGGCGCAACAACAGAGCTCGACCCCGGATGCGCTCGGCTCGCCAGCTGCTGCGAGTCAAAGCTCGTCGTCTCGAGAAGAAGGAAAGTCAGGGTGACTTGATGGTGGAGTCAGGACGTCAGGAGCCGGGTCGACGGGAGCAGGGGCGGGCGGTGCGGAAGCCTGAGCAGTCATCCTGACTAGAGCCAAGCGCGTTCGGGTCCGGGCGCTGGCTCGCTGACAGACGAGCAGGAGGCTCGGGCTCGTTCCATCCCGAGCCTCCCCTCCACCCTTCTTCTTTCCCAACCATCACCCTCGCTCGCTCCTCGAGGACGCCCTCTTCGCTTCTTACCCGTCCCAGAGAGCGCGACACAACACACCCTCCTCCGCCGCTTCTTCCCCCCCTCTCTCCGCGCTCGCCCGATCGACCTGCCGCCGCCGCGCTCGCCCGACCCTCCGATGGCCGACCACACGCGTTCCGACGAGGTTGGCCGCCAGTCGCCGCCGTCGCTCGCACCGACGCTCGCCGGCTCGGTCACCGACGACCATGCACCCGCCGCCCCTTATACCGAAAAGTCGACCGAGACGCCTCCGCCCGAGCAGGCGCCGGGCATCGACGTCAAGCGCGCCGAGGCCGAGTTCGAGGAGCTCCGGCGCCAGCTCTCGCGCGCGTCGTCGCTTCAACGGACGCAGACCGGCCAGAAGGATGTCGAGAAGGAGGGCGAGGTCGACGACGACTTTGACCTGCTCGCCTACATGAAGGGTAGCAAGTCTGCCCGCGACCAGGAAGGCTTCAAGGGCAAGGAGGTGCGTCGTTTGACCCTGACTGGCCTCGGCGTGCGCGAGCTGATATCTCGCTGGCTTTCTTTCCAGGTTGGCGTCGCCTGGGACAACCTGACCGTCGTCGGCGGCGGAGGCCTCAAGATTCACATCCGGACCTTCCCCGACGCCATCATCGAGCAGATCATGTCGCCCGCGCTCATGGTCCTCGGCCTCTTTGGGTGAGTTCTCGTCTGCGTTGGAGACCACCTGCGCTAGGGCTACGGCGCCGACGACCACCTCCCTTGCCCCCTTCGACTCTGTCTTCTCTAGCTACCACCCGTTCGCGCCCAAGCCCAAGACGATCCTCGAGGTGAGCCTTCTGAACCTTGCGCGCACAGAACGACGCTGACAGCCTATTGCTCGCGCCCCCTGCAGGGATTCGACGGCCTGCTCCTGCCCGGCGAGATGTGTCTAGTCCTCGGCCGACCCGGATCGGGCTGCTCGTCGTTCCTGATGAGCATCACCAACAACCGCGAGACGTTCCTCGAGACGACCGGCGACGTCCGCTACGCTGGCATCGAGGCCGAGGTGCGCACTCTGGCCCTATCAAGCTGTGCAAGCTGTCGACTGATCCTGACGCGCGCCGACTGCCTCGCCGATCCCCGTAGGTGATGCGCAAGAAGTACCCGGGCGAGGTCGTCTACAACCAGGAGGGTCAGTCCATGAGTCCTCTGCTCTCTGGCGCTTCTCCACTGCGTCAGTCCGACCTTGTGCTGACCTTGTCTGCGACCTCTGTTAGACGACGTCCACCTGCCGACTCTTACCGTCGGCCAAACCCTCGACTTTGCCCTCTCGACGAAGACGCCCGGCAAGCGCCTGCCCGGCACGTCGCCCGCCGACTTCCGCAAGCAAGTGCTCGACACCACGCTCAAGATGTTGAACATCTCACACACACGCGACACCGTCGTCGGCAACCAGGTCGGTGGCTCGGCGTGGCGTGTGTAACGAACGAGCCGCGCGCTGACCCTCCTTCCTCATCCAGTTCGTCCGCGGCGTCTCCGGCGGCGAGCGCAAGCGCGTCTCGATCGCCGAGATGATGGCGGCCCGCAGCGCCGTCGGTGCTTGGGACAACAGGTCCGCCGTCTTTTGCTTGCTCACTGGATCGACCGAGCTCGGCTGGCTGACGATCCCTCGAGCCGTCCTTTGCAGCACCCGCGGCCTCGACGCCTCGACCGCGCTCGACTACGCCAAGTCGATCCGCATCCTGACCGACGTCTTCCGCAACACGTCGTTCGTCTCGCTATACCAGGCCGGCGAGGGCATCTACAACCAATTCGACAAGGTCCTCGTCATCGACGAGGGCCGGCAGGTCTACTTTGGCCCGGCCAAGGAGGCTCGCCAGTACATGGTCGGCCTCGGCTGTGCGTCTCGCAACCATTCCTCCGCCAAGCGCGAGCTCCCCGACTGACGTCGCGCTCCCCTACCGCAGTTCGCGACCGCCCCCGGCAGACGACGGCCGACTACCTCACCGGCTGCACGGATCCCAACGAGCGGCAATTTCAGGATGGCCGGTCCGAGGCCGACGTGCCGAGCAACGCGGTCGCGCTCGCCGAGGCCTACCGCAAGTCGGAGACTTACCATCGGATGAAGGCCGAGCGCGACGAGTACAACGAGCGCATGGCCGCCGACCCGACGAATCGCAACGACTTCATGGCCGCCGTCGCCGAGGACAAGCGCAAGGGTGTCTCGGCCAAATCTCCTTATACAGTGTCGTTCCCTATGCAGGTCGCCGCCCTCACCAAGCGGCAGTTCCAGCTCAAGCGGCAGGACAAGTTTGGCCTTTACACCGGCTACTTCACCTCCATCGGTGAGTCGAGCGAGCGAGAACGATCGGTCGAGCCGAGACTGACCCACCCTCTCGCCGCCCTGACAGTCATCGCCATCATCAGCGGCACCGTCTACCTTCAGCTCCCCCAGACATCGGCCGGCGCTTTCACTCGCGGCGGTGCCATCTTCATCGCCATGCTCTTCAACGCCCTCAATGCCTTCTCCGAGCTGCCGACGCAGATGATGGGCCGCCCGATCCTCTTCAAGCAGGTCAACTACTCGTACTACCGGCCCGGCGCTCTCGCAATTGCCTCCAACTTTGCCGAGCTCCCCTTCGTACGTCGCAGCGACCTCGTATCGCTGGCTCCCAGCTGCGCGATCTCACCCTTTCACGCCCTCGTCTATAGAACCTGCCCCAGATCCTCATCTTCTGGTTCGTCGCGGTCGTCTGGCTATCGCTAGCTGTCTATCTGCTGACGCCGGCTGCAGCATCATCATCTACTTCATGGCTGCCCTCGAGCGATCGGCCGGCGCCTTCTTCATCTGTGCGTTTGATGCTACCCAAAGGCTACCCTGCATCCTCGTTCTGACACCGCAGCGTTTGCAGTCTACCTCTTCGTCATGTTTACGTGAGTCGTCTCCCGTCTAGCGGTCTCGCCCTTTCGAGCTAACTTGTCTCGGCTTGGCGCACGCAGCTTCATGGTCATGACCGCTTTCGTGAGCCCGCCGCATCTGCCTCTCCTCTACCACGCTGCTTGTAGCTGACCTTCTCCTGGCCTTGTCGCAGTTCCGGTGCGTCACCAGATACCCTTGACGGGAGGCCCGGTCGGCCATCTGCTAAAGCTTCTTCCTTCCTTCGCAGGCTGATCGGAACGATGACCCGGTCGTACGATGTCGCCGCTCGTCTCGCGTCGATCCTGATCTCGCTCATGGTCATCTACGGTCAGTCGACACCTGTCACCCCGGTCCACTTTGTGTCGCTGACAATTCCTTCTCGACCTTTTAGCCGGCTACATGATCCCTGTCTACTCAATGAAGCGTTGGCTGTTCTGGATCTACTACCTCAACCCTCTCAACTATGGCTTCGCCTCGCTCATGGAGAACGAGTTTAGCCGAATCGACCTCACCTGCGTCGGCGCCTCGATCATCCCCGGCAACGCCGGCGTCCTTGACATCTACCCGAACGAGCTCGGCCCGAACCAGGTCTGCAACCTCTTTGGTGCCGCCCCGGGCCAGGCCGAGGTCTCCGGCAGCGACTACATGTACGCCGGCTACGAGTACCGCAAGGCCGAGATCTGGCGCAACTTTGGGTGCGTTGCCCCAATCTTGCAGGCGCCTTGGGGTAACCCCCGTGCTGACCCGTCGCTCGACCGGCGTCCATCGCTAGCATCCTCTGGTGCTTCTTCCTCGGCTTTGCCTTCCTCCAGGTCATGGCGATGGAGTTCCTCGCGCACGGCCAGCAGCCGCTCGCAATCACTGTCTTCGCCAAGGAGAACGCCGAGACCAAGAAGCGCAACGAGGCCCTCCAGTCCACCAAAGAGGCCTCGCGACGAGGCGAAATCGAGCAGGACCTCTCGTCGCTCACCTCCAGCCGCAAGCCGTTCACCTGGGAGGAGCTCAAGGTGCGATGACTCTCTGATCTCATCCACGTTCCGACGCATCCCTCATCTGACCTCTCCTTTGCCCTTCCAGTACACCGTCCCCGTGCCGGGAGGCCACCGCCAGCTGCTCGATTCGGTTTACGGCTACTGCAAGCCTGGCACCTTGACCGCCCTCATGGGCGCGTCTGGCGCCGGTAAGACGACCCTGCTCGACGTTCTCGCCAACCGCAAGACCATCGGCGTCATCGAAGGCGACGTCCTCATGAACGGCCGGCCCATCGGTATCGACTTCCAGCGCGGAACCGCCTATGTTGAGCAGCAGGAGTGCGTCACTGTCCCATGTGCATCCATTTCAGCATGCCCTGAACTAACGGATGTTCATCGCACTGCTCCTCTCTTGCAGCGTTCACGAGTGGACGACGACCGTTCGCGAGGCCTTCCGCTACTCGGCCTACCTCCGCCAGCCCTTCCACGTCAGCAAGGAGGAGAAGGACAACTACGTTGAGGAGATTCTTCAGCTGCTGTGCGTCCCCAGCTAGCGATGCGGCCCCGCTAGACCTACCGCCGTTCTGACGCGCCTCTCACGTCGGCAGCGAGCTCGAGGATCTCGCCGACGCTCTCATCGGCTTCCCCGGCTTTGGCTTGTCGGTTGAGGCGCGTAAGCGTCTCACGATCGGCGTCGAGCTCGCGGCCAAGCCCCAGCTGCTGCTCTTCCTCGACGAGCCGACGTCTGGTCTCGATGGCCAGAGCGCCTTCAACGTCGTCCGGTTCCTGCGCAAGCTGGCTGCCGCTGGTCAGAGCATCCTCTGCACCATCCATCAGCCCAACGCCCTCCTCTTCTCGCAGTTCGACCGCCTTCTGCTTCTTCAGCGCGGCGGACAGGTGTGTCTCGCCTGCTCCCGCTTTGGCTCAGTGCTCGACTGACACACTGCACCTCAATCCAGTGCGTCTACTTTGGTGACGTCGGCGAGGACGCATCCGTGCTGAACGCCTACCTTGAGAAGAACGGCGCGCCGGTCCCGGCTGACGCGTACGTCCTGCCTCTCGCAACTTTCTTTGCCGCGCCCTGCTGACTCCTCTTTACCGGCCCTCCTTCAGTAACACTGCCGAGTTCATGCTCGAGGCCATCGGTGCCGGATCGTCCAAGCGCATGGGCGGCGGCGACTGGCACGAGAAGTGGAAGGCGAGCGAGGAGTTTGCCATCGTCAAGCGCGAGATCGCCGAGCTCAAGCAGGAAGCTCTCGCAAAGCCCGATGACACCGACCCCGAGTCGGCCAAGGAGTACGCTACGCCCTTTGCATTCCAGCTCAAGACGATCGTGTACGTATCATCCTACCAGCGTGCAAGCTGCGATCGTGTTCTGAGCTCGACTGCGACGAGAGCAAGCAGTGAGCTGACTTGTTCCTCTTTTATCCACTCGCTCCTGCAGCAAGCGCACGATGGTGGCCTTCTTCCGCATGGCCGATGTGAGGAGCCGCTTCTTGACTCTTTGTGCCGAGTCTCTGGCTGACTCTTGCGCGGACACTCTCAGTACGGTTACACGCGGCTCTTCAGCCATGTCGCGATCGCTCTCGTCACCTCCCTTACGTTCATCAATCTCGGCTCGTCGACTCAGGACATGCAGTACCGCACCTGTGAGTTGGGTCTCGCTGGGTTTGCTGCGCAGTAGATGTGTCTGGTTGTAGCGTCCCTCGCGAGAGCTCTCAGCTGACGCTTCTCGACATTCCTCGCTTGCAGTCGCCATCTTCATTGTGACCGTCTTGCCAGCGATCATCATCGCCAACGTCGAGCCGACGTACATCCTTTCGCGCGAGACTTACAACCGGGAGGCGAGCTCCAAGGTGCGTGCTCGACCTTTCCTTAGGGCGGGCCTTGCTCGTACTGATCGAACGAGCTCTTCCCTGCCTCCAGATGTACTCCTCGGTAGTCTTCTCAATCGCACAGAGCAAGTCTCAGCCTCCCTGCTTGCCGCCCGACGTCTTGCGCTGTTTCTGACCACGCCGCCACTCGCTTCCCCGTCCATCACAGTCTGCGCCGAGATGCCCCTGAGCATCATCTGTGCCGTCGCCTTCTTCTTGGTGTTTTACTTCCCGTGCGTGTGCCTTTCCTGCGCCTCGCGCAAGCAATGCCGGCTGATTTTCGCCTTCGTCTTGCAGCATGGGCTTCAACTTCGCGCCAAGCCGGGCCGGCTACCAGTTCTTCATGATCCTCATCGCTGGTGCGTCTGTCTCAAGCGCCGTCTTCACTCCTCCTATGCCTGATGCGAGACACCTCTTCATCCGCACAGAGATCTACTCGGTCACCCTTGGCCAGCTCGTCGCCGCCCTCTCGCCGACGATCCTCGTCGCCGCCCTCTTCAACCCTTTCCTGCTGGTCATCTTCTCGCTCTTCTGCGGTGTTACCATCCCTGCGCCACAGCTCCCCCACTTCTGGCGCTCCTGGATGTACCAGCTCGAGTACGTCTTCCGCCGTCTTGACGTCTTGCTCAAGACTTTTAAGCTCACGCTATCGTCCCCGCCCTCCTTCCCAGCCCTTTCACGCGCCTCATCGCGGGCATGCTCTCGACCGAGCTGCACGATCTGCGCATCGAGTGCCTCGATCGCGAGTACAAGGTTTTCTCGCCGCCCGCCGGCCAGACCTGCTTGCAGTGGGCTGCGCCCTACATGGGCGTCGTCGGCGGCTACCTGAACAACGAGAGCGCGACGGCCGACTGCCAGTACTGCCCCTACCGCACGGGTGATGGTGCGCTCCCTCTATCGAGGCTTTCCCTCTTTCCGACATGGCCACGCATGGCTGAGCTCGACTTCCATCTTCGCGCAGAGTTCTACACCCCGCTCGGCATCTCGTTCGACAACCGCTGGCGCGATCGTGAGTACACCTGTTCTCTCCATTTGGCTTTGTCTCTTGTTGACCCAGCGCCTGTCCCTGCTCCTTCAGTCGGCATCCTTATCGCCTTCGTTGTCTTCAACATCATAGTCACCGTCATCGCGTCTCGCTTCCTGCGTTACGCCAAGCGCTAAGCGCCGGCTACGTTGACTCATCGCGTGGCATCCTTGCCCACACACTCCTTTTCTTTTCTTTCTTATTTTCTTTCCACTCCAACCTGCCTTTGATCCGGCCTCCAGCCCTAGACTCACCTCTCTCCTTTCAGTCGCTCTTCGTACAACTGTGTGACTTCGTGCTATACAAAGATCGCATCTCGAAGACTCGGTCGGCTCAAATCGTCTACAGGAAGGGAGCCTGTCGGCGAGACCTGTGTCTGGGCTGCTAGATTTCGTCGCCCCGGCACATGCCCAGGTTGACGTCGTGGTGCCACGAGGCGGCGGCAGCGATTGACCGGTAGTGGAGGTAGGCGGCAGCGAGGACCGCAAAGTGGAAGATCTGGTGGCTCGAGCCAAAGATGTCGAAGATCCGAGGGTGCTTGCGCTCGGGGTAGCGCAGAGCGTAGTTGATGGCGCCGGCGATGTAGCTGGCAAGGGGGAGACAGGCCGGAACAGGTCAGCTGCGGCGGTTTGGGATTGCTGAGGGTCAGAATGGCCGCACAGTCCTCCGCTGCCAAGCAGGTAATTGAGGCCCATCTCCTTGGAGCTGCGCTCGAAGCCGTATGCGAGGAGCGCGTGGCTGACGGGCACGACGGCTGACATGCCGAGCGAGATGAACACCATCGTCCGCGCCCAGCGGTAGGCGCCGGTCGTGAACTTGTCCGAGAGGACAGTGTAGATAGCGAGGCAGCCGAGGATGGTGATGACGGCTTCGAGGGAGTGACGAGTCCATCAGCAAAGCACGAGAGGTGTGAAGCACTCGCTGCAGGACGCACAGGTGTAGATGACCTGCAGGTGCAGGTCGCACCAGAAGCCGTAGAAAAGACTCGGATAGTTTGATCCGACGATCAGGATGACGATGCCGACCTGTAGTTGACAGGGAAGGAGCAGGTGTCGCTTCAGCCTCGGACGGGCGTCCCCAAAGTGCGCAAGACGCACATAGTCGAGCCGGTTCCACAGCTTGCTGACGGTGCGCGAGTGGCAGGAGAGGGTGTGGTAGCAGCCACTCATGCCGAGACAGATGGCCGCCGAGCAAAGGAAGACCTGGGACAGGGCGGCGACGGCAATTGGAGACATTTCAGCCACGTCCAGTGATTTCGGGCGGCGAGGACGAAATCCGGGGCACAGGGTCACGCACAGAGAAATGCATCTTGTCAGTCCAGCGGATCGTTGGCCGGTAGATCGCTGGCAGGAAGAGGTGCGAGTAGATATGTGGCAGGAGGTAGAGCGCGCCGAGGCCGTGCGTAAGTATGTTGACGGTCTCGTTGTGGATGTAGCTTGTACAGGAGAGACCGGCAGCAAGGTCAGCCTTGGGTGAGCGCGAGGTCAAGGGCGGGACGCACCCGACAGCACTGTAGAAGCAGCCGAGGACCGAGTTCTGCTGCCTGCGGTAGCCGACGAGCGTGTACTCGCTCTCGAAGTCTCTATTCGCGGACAAGCAGGTGAGCCGAGGGGTTAGGGGATGCGGCGCGGAGCAGGCAGCGACGCGACGACGAGCCGACCAGCGACGAACTTCATCCAGGGCGATAACTCCTGCCAGTCGAGCAGAGGGAAATGGCGGCGTTCGTCGAGCGGGCCACCGAAATCCTCTCCCGCCTGAGCGAGCTTCTCGTCCGAGGCCTTCGCGTCGCTGTCGTCGTCGTCGTCTGAGCCGCCCGGGGACGGGGCCGAGCTTGGCGCCGTGCTCGCCGCAGCACTTGGGAGGGCGGTCGACCGAGGCGAGCTGGCCGAGAGTGCGCTGGATGAGGCTGCCGAGCTGGTGTCGTCTAGAGCCATGTCGTCTACGCGTCTGCGGACAGAGGTAAAGTGGGGCAGGGTCTGACAGGGCTGGTGATGGGCGTCGGCACGTCGGCAGGCAGCCGTTGGGGAGGCTCGGCGGAGCTCGTCGGGGCTCAGCCGGGGCGAGCGGTGGTCGCTTCAGGGCTCGCACGCGCAGCCGGCACCGACCCGAATCGCTTGCAAGAGCCTGGATGTCGTTCGACCAGAAGGGGGTCACATTCCGTGTTGTCTCCTCAGATTTGCTCCAGCGATGTCCTGGCAAGGGGGGCAGTTCCCTCCTTCCCAGTCGAGGGCTGAGACCCGAGGGCGCGTTCGACGAGCGCGCAGCGCCACAGCGCTCTGCTCCTACAGCCCTTGGAGACGGTACTCCGACGCGCCGACTCATGCTCAGCCCGGGCTAGAGCTGACCTCAGTATGCCTTCGGCGGCCCCAGGCAGACGACTGGCGAGCTACCCTCCCTGAGCATCCGTCGCCTTCTCCTAACGGCGGTGCTGCCTCTCGAAGCCGAGCAACGCGACGCGCCGCGAAGGTGGAGGTCGGTCGTCGTAACGCTCCGAAGGCAGCAGCGCGCGCCGCCTGCCAGCGCATCCGTCGCCCGTCACCTCGTCGGGGGGGG